>WLWF01000647.1_pt1 | contig 32521 bp, 47 predicted proteins | sample 6718331 | NCBI WGS metagenome assembly WLWF01 (sample SAMN12718692, study PRJNA515312) | sponge metagenome | isolation source: marine sponge | host: Mycale hentscheli | place: New Zealand: South Island, Marlborough, Capsize Point | collected 2003-05-01 | reverse complement strand
ATCTGCCACACACCCCGACACAAGACACCCAGCCATCAGACGGTAACCATTATGACCAGTCCGCATTCATTCACGTTCACATCTAGCAGTTACCCCTCTTCACCTCAAATGTTAGGCAAGCTTTACACAGGTAACGAAGCAAACCTGACAGAAAAAGGGAGGCAACCTTACCACTATCGGCCACCCCCACCCCTAGGGGGGGTACCCCCATCTGTACTACAGCATGTATAGATATCAATTTGGAGTGAGGAGTAGTTTTTATTCTGGCCTTCGGCCTGTAATCTTCTACTGTTGTTTGTCGTTAAAGGTTACACTGTGTTACTGTGGGGGAGGCGGCGGGGGGGGAGCCACTTAGGGTGGCTCCCCCCCCGCCGCTTTACTGTATAGTTGAGGGTGTCCCACTTTTGGGACAAAACATATCTATTAATAGGAGGACTGTTATGAGGTGGCAAACTGATCCAGAATCAGGTGAACAAATAATGCCGTCGGATTGGTCTGAGTTTTTGGATTGGATGCTTTCGGATGATCGAGAACCTTCTACTCAGAAGGAGTGGGCTGCGGATCACGATGTGAATGATCGTACTTTGCGTCGTTGGAAATCTGATCCTAGGTTTGTTCGTGAATGGGACCGTAGGGCAGCAGAGTTAAATGTTCACCCTGAGCGAACACAGACTGTTGTTGACGCTTTATATAAGGCTGCCGCTACTGGTGATGTGAAGGCTGCAACGTTGTATTTGCAGTACATCGATAAGTTCACCCCGAAGCGACGTGTTCTTCTTGATGATGATAGGGATGCTGCTGGTCTGTCTGATGCAGAGTTGGCTGCTGAGTTAGAGAATCTTGTTGGTGAGTTAAGGAGTGAAGATGCCTAAAGTTGGCGGTAAAAGTTATTCTTATTCGGCTAAGGGGCGTGCTGCTGCGAAGCGTGCGTCTAAGAAGAGTGGTAAGCCGATTAAGAACGCACGTAAGCGTCGGTGAAGGTTTCTGGAGCTACTTCAAAGCAAGAATTGCATGATGATGGGATGTGGATGCAGCTTGAAGAAATGGGTGAGCGTCCTGATTTGATCCTTGATCCTTTTGAGGATGATGCGCCTATCGAGTGTTCGATTGACGAGGTGGATATTTGTGAAAGTTGTCAGTAATGGCTTCGCCTAGGGTGTCGAATCCTGGTAAGTCGGCTCGTTATTATCGTTCTAATCCTGAGGCTCGTCGTAAGAAATCTGCTTATGATACGAAGTTTGGTAAACAGCCTGCTCAGAGGAAGAAACGTTCTGAGTTGAGTACTGCACGCCGACGAGCGAAAGCTCGTGGCGTTGATTTGGCTGGTAAGGATATGTCTCATGGTAAAGATGGAAGCTTAAAGCCTGAGAAAACAAGTAAAAATAGAGGTAGACAAGGGGCGGGGGGGAAAGCCCGTCTTAGATAGGGGGGTTATGTCAATAGAAGATGTTGCTGAACGAACTGATGTTTGGGCCGAGGCCGTCAAGAAGATCATTAAAGCTGTTACGGCTGCTGTTGTGGCTCTTGTTGCTGCTATTTCTGGTGTTATGATGTTGTGGCCTAGTGGGGAAGAACCTGTTTCTACTGTGCGTACTGATTTGGTTCCTGGTTATGGGCCTCAGTGTTCGCAGCTTTATAATACGATTGAGCATACGTGGACTGAAGAGCAGTGGTCTGTGTGGGAACAACTAAGAAAAGATTTGAATTGTTAAATGGCTAAAAAACCTGATCCTCGATTAAAGCGTGCTGGTGTTTCTGGGTACAATAAACCTAAGCGAACACCTAAGCATCCTAAGAAGTCGCATGTTGTTGTGGCTAAAGAGGGAAATCAAATTAAAACGATTCGTTTTGGTCAGCAAGGTAAGACTGGCGATAAGGGCAATACGGCTCGTTCTAGGTCGTTTAAGGCTCGTCACGCTAAGAATATTGCTAAAGGCAAGATGTCTGCTGCGTATTGGGCTAATAAGACTAAGTGGTAGCTGGTGAAAGTCTGGATTGACCAAGACCTTTGCACTGGTGATGGTTTGTGCGCTGAGATAGCGCCTGATGTTTTTGTGATGAGAGATGATGGGCTTGCTTATGTGCAAGAGGATGGTCGTGTGTTTGACGATCCTGGTGGCGCAGAAGGGCTTGCTAACTTTGGAGAAGAGCTTCTGGAAGCTGTAATCGAATCTGCGGAAGAGTGTCCTGGTGAATGTATCTTTATTGAGGTTGGCTAGCGAAGTGGTTGGCCGTTGTACCAAATTACTGCTGCGTGTCGTTCACCTTTTTGGATTGAGGTTACACGATGTTCAAGGAAGCTAGGAAATACAATCATGGAGCCTCGGGGTACTTCGTTGAAAATGTGAAGTTGGTCATAGCAGCGGATTTGGAGTTCTCCTCCGTCGTAACTTTCGGAGTCAGATAGGTTTACGGTGGCTGAGAGTTTGCGAACAGTCCCTTGAAGTTGCGGATTTAAGGTAACGTTTAATGGAATTGGGTTGGGGGCTGAAGGGACGAGTTTACGAGCGGCGTGTCCGTCTTGATTTCCATCGATATGCCACTCGTAGTATCCGCCAGCGAGATATCGAGTGTATTGAACAGCTTCTGCTACGGATAACTCATAGTTCCAGCCTGCTTCTTTGTTGGCTTGTCGTATCCAAGCACACAGCAATTCAGATATGGAAGTGTCATAGATCCAAGATATTTGAGAGTTACGGTGTTCTTCTTCGTTGCCGAAATGTATTCCTTCGATTTGTTCGACGTTTGCGCTTGCGTGTTGGATCTCGTCGCATTGCTGTAGGGTTAAAGCCTCTGGGATATACCAGTAATGATTGGTGAACACAATGTCTAGGTTATCAGAATTAAGACAGGAAGCTGAATGGAGGAAATGCGTTAAAGATGAAGGATATTTTTTACGCAACTACTGGCATATTGCTCACCCTGCTCACGGTCGTATCCTATTTGGCTTACGGCAGGCTCAAGAGGAAGCTATCCAACACTGGGCCACAAATAGATATTCGCTTACGTTAAAAGCGAGACAAATTGGGTGGAGCACGCTTGTCGCTGCCCACCAGTTCTGGCTGGCATTTTTTCATCCAGACCAGAACATTATTGACCTTTCTCGAACTGAGAGGGAATCTGTACTCTTGCTTCGAAAAAGCAAGTACGGGTTTAATCATTTACCGAAATGGATGGTAGAACGTGGACCTAAGTCCTTGGTGGAACACCAACAGCGAATGGGTTTCGATAACGGATCGCAGATTACATCGCTCCCGTCGGCGTCTGACCCTGCCCGTGGTGAATCGGCCACACTCATCGTGGTTGACGAATGGGCTTTCTTGCCCAACCCAGAAGACGCATGGAGTTCTATAGAACCTGTTGCTGACGTAGGAGGCCGTATTATCGGCCTTTCTACGGCTAACGGATCAGGCAACTTTTACCATCATTTGTGGGTTGGAGCGACAACTGGGGGCAACAAGTTTGAGCCCATGTTTTATCCTTGGTCTGCAACTGAAGACAGAGGGGACTCTTGGTATCAAGAAAAAGTTGAGTCAATGCTGCCGTGGCAGCTTGCTCAGGAATACCCAACTACGCCTGAAGAAGCGTTTGTTAAATCAGGTAACCCTGTGTTTGATCTTGATATTCTTCAAGCTATGGAGAAAAACATAATTCGAGGCAGAGTTGGTTACATGAGGCTGACTGGTCGTTCTTCTGAATTTAGGCCAGACTAATGAGTGTAGAAGTTTGGACAGAACCAGATTCTATGTGCGCTTATGTGATGGGTGTAGATACTGCTGAAGGTTTAGGGCATGGCGATTACTCTGTAATCCAAGTTCTTGACATAAGCAGCGGAGAACAAGTAGCGATATGGCATGGACATATTTCTCCTGATCTTCTTGCAGAAGAAGTAATGGCTTTAGGTCTTTGGTATCGCAATGCTTTGTGCTGTGTGGAATCAAATAACCACGGTTTAACAACGATTACTGAACTGCGTCATTTGGGTTACCCTAATTTGTTTAGACGCAGACAATTAAACAATGTTAATAATAGAATTAGTCAAGAGTACGGTTGGAAGACAACTAGAACTTCTAAACCTTTAATGATTGACGATCTTAGTTCAGCGTTAAGAAACGAAGAGCTAATTATAAGAGACAAACATACACTTGCAGAGTTACGAACGTTCGTTCGTAACGACAGAGGTTCTATGTCAGGTTCTCCTTACGATGACAGAGTTATGGCACTTGCTTTAGCTAACCAGATGCGTAAATTTGCTTACGAACCTGAATATGCGCCTGAAGTTAACGATTATTGGACCATAGATTGGTTTGCACGTTTACTCCCAGGTCGTTCTGAAGAAAATCCTAATCGTATAGGCTTGAATACTATTCGTGGGACACATTAATCTACCTATTAGGAGTATGTTCCACAGGAAGGGCTGTAATGGCTAGATTTGTTTCCCACACCAACGGTACTGAAACCATCGATGGAGCTAAAGGGAAAAACGCTAAAATGGAGCGGGGCGGCAGCGTTTCAGCTAACCCAATCTGGACCCCAGGGGGCGCACAATCCCCTAAACAGCGTATGGACGCAGGTAAATACGCTAACCAAACAGGTGACTACGGCAACACAACCGTTCGTGACACACCTAAAAACCAACACGGTATAACAGGCGAAGTTGAGCATGTTGCTCATCAACCAAACCTTCGCGGCTCTGACGCTGGTTAAGCTATGGCCGTCCTCCATGATGGGGCGACGTTCGAGGAATTTACTGCATACGTCTTAAAAAGACGTGGACAAGTTCCTTTAGTAGAACTCCAAGAGCTTTATGAACGACGCCTTCGCCTAAAGTCGATCACAGTATCGACGGGCGAAGGCTACCAATCGACTCTTGCTATGGATGAGCGAGGGCTTACGAAACGTGAACGAGAAGCTAAAGTAGTAGCTGAAGCTAAAGCCCAAGGCCGCAACATAGAGAAGCTTCCAGAGAAAGCCCAGTTCTAATGCCAAAAAAGTCTCGTCAAGATCTTCTTTCGGACTATATTGAAAAAGTTGATAAATGTGAATCTTGGAGAGATCAAGAGTCTTTCGAACAAACGTGGCGAAGACTTATAGATCTTTATCGAGGCAAACATTGGCCTTCCACAACTTCAGCCCAACAAGATCTTATCGCTGTAAACTTAGCGTTTTCTACAGTCAACGTTATAGCTCCTTCAGTTGCAGTTAACTATCCTAAAATAGTTGTACAAGCAACAGACCCAGAAGATAGCGCTCGGGCAGCAATAGTAGAAGGTGTCGCCAACTACATGTGGCGTCACCATGACTTCAGAACCCCCTTTCGTTCAGCAGTTAAAGATTTCCTTGTCATAGGGCATGGTTGGCTTAAAGTTGGCTGGAAATTTGTTGAACAAGAACAAGGTCTTTCTGGAGAACAAAGAGAAGAAATGATCGGCTCAGCAATGCTAGAAGCCGACACATTTGCAATAGAAAATCCTGAAATGGCAGCAGATCTGCCAACAGACGATGACATTATTGCAAGCATCCCAGAATCGGCAATGACAATTGTCGAAGATCAACCATTTGTTGAAAGAGTTTCTCCATTCGATGTTCTTGTTGATCCAGCAGCTACATGCATGGCAGATGCCAAGTGGATAGCTCAAAGAATTTTACGACCATTGGAAGAAGCACAGAAAGACAAGAAATACAAAGCTTCTGTCAGGAAACGTCTTTCTAGTTCAACAGTAAGTCCTGAGACGCCCGAATATACCGAAGGCAAATCTGAGTTTGTAGGTGAGCAAGTTGTAATCTGGGAGTTTTACGACATAGCTCAAAATACTGTTGGGATTTATGCTGATTCAGGAGATGAGTTTCTCGTAGATCCTGTACCTATGCCTTATGCATATGGTCAACCATTTGTGATGATTAGGAACTACGACGTTCCAGATCATTTCTATCCAATTGGAGATTTAGAATCGATAGAGTCTCTTCAATTAGAATTAGATAAAACTCGTAGCCAGTTAATGAACGATAGAAAGCGTTACGCTCGTAAATATCTTTACCACGAACGTTCGTTTGGCCCTGAAGGTCGTGAAGCTCTTGAGTCTGATGACGACGGCAGGCTTGTCCCTGTTGTGGACGAAAACAAACCTCTCCAAGAGGTTGTCGTCCCGATGCCTCAGATTCCTTTAAGCCCAGAAATATACAACTATTCCTCAATTATTGAAGAAGATATAAATACAGTTTCAGGTATCTCAGAGTATGCCCGTGGCGCAATGCCTGAGATCCGTAGAACTGCTACTGAAGCTAGCATTATTGCTGATGCTCAGAATGCTCGGGCTGCAGACAAACTTGCAATAGTTGAAATATCCATTTCCGAAGTAGCACGCCATGTCATACAACTGATGCAACAGTTTATGACTGGCGAGCACATAGCAAGAATTACTGCTCGTGGCGGAGAAGACACATTCTTTGAATTTGATAGGGAAATGATAGCTGGAGAGTACGATTTCTCTGTGCAAGCGGGCTCAACTCAACCTATGAACGACACAATACGGAAACAACAAGCAGTTTCTTTAATGAATGCTGTTGCTCCGCTTGTGGGAGAAGTTATCGATCCACAAGCACTTGCCGTACACGTTCTTGAACAAGGTTTTGGAATCAAAGATCCTGAAAAGTTTCTCATTCAAGCTCCTGGCCCAGAAGTAGCCGCAGCCGAAGGACAAGTTCCTCCTGAAGGCCCTGTGCCAGGTGGGATGCCGCCAGTACCGCCTGTATCCCCTGATATGGGGGCGGAAGGGGCATTTGCCCCCACTGGTGGTGTTCCTCCAGAGCTACTTTTGCAGCTTCAAAACCAAATGGGTATGGAGCTTCCCTCACTCTAGTGGGACAGTCTGTTACTCTTAGTAGGAGTAACTTTACTGACTCCTAGGAGGGGCTAGTGCCCGAAGAAGAAGAAGTTGAACTGGAATCCACATATTATGAGGACACTCCAGAAGCTTTAGATGATGTTCAACAGGAACCTGGGGAGATGTACACCATCAAGATTGATGGCGAAGAATCTCAGGTCACCCTAGAAGAACTTCAAAATGGATACCAGCGTCAAGCGGATTATACCCGTAAAACGCAAGAAGTATCGGCTGAACGTGATCGTTTGCGTCAAGCTGAGTCAATCGTACAAGCTTTAGAATCAGATCCAAAAGGAACGTTAGAAGCCTTACAGCGATCATTTGGTGTAGAAACAAACACTCTTAGCGAAAGCGAAGAATGGGATGATCTTGATCCAACTGAACAAAAGCTTAGGCAACTAGAGCAAAAGATTGAGCAGCAGGAAGCAACACAACGTCAGCAATCAGTTGAACGTGAGGTTACAAATCTTCAAGATAAGTATGGCGATTTTGACGGAAAAGAATTGCTTCGACACGCTGTGAAGCATGGAATTTCTAATTTAGATGCTGCTTATACTCATTGGCGATTTGGTGATGTAAAGGCTACTGCTGACAAACTTCAGCAAGAACAAGAAATCACACAAAAAAAGCGTGATGCAAGTGTTATCACTCCTGGAGGGTCAACCCAAGCGGGAACCCAATCTACTCAAAGTGATCCGCCTGCGTCTAGCATCCGAGAAGCGTTTGCTCAAGCTAAAAAACAATTAAGCACTTAACCTTTTAGGAGCAAAAAATGGCTGGAAATGCCAACTTCGATGAGATTCTCTCAACGACGTTAAATAACTACATTCCAAAATTACAGGACAATATCTTTACCGCCCGTCCATTGTTCTATGCTTTGACTAACGGTCAAACCATGAGAACTGTTAGCGGTGGCGCTAAAATTGTTGTTCCTATCATTTATGGAACTAACTCAACCGCTGGTTCATACAGCGGAACTGATACTATTTCCGTAACTGCTCAGACAGGCATTTCTGCTGCTGAGTACGACTGGAAACAGTATGCAGCAACTGTAACCATTAACGGCATGGAAGAAGCCAAGAACAACGGCGAAGCTCAAATCATTGACCTTCTCGAAGGCAAAATCTTCCAGACCCAAGAAACCATCATCGAAAACATGAACACCATGTTCTTCTCTGACGGTGCGGGTAACGCTGGTAAAGACTGGGAAGGCATTGACGCTTTAGTTGACAGCCTCGGAACTGTTGGCGGAATTAACTCCGCTGCAGGCCAAGGTAACGACTGGTGGCGTTCAACCGAGACTGCTTCTGGCGGTGTCGCTGCGCTAACCACAGCCAAAATGGCTACCTTGTATAATGATGTTTCGACTGGCAATGACCAGCCAACCATCATTATCACATCACAACAGGGCTATGAAAAGTATGAAAGCCTTCTGACATCAAATATCCGTTACACGGATACTGACATGGCAGATGCTGGCTTCCAGAACCTCATGTTCAAAGGCGCACCAATGACATTTGACGGAGCCATTTCTACAGGCAACGCCGCTGCTGGTGCCCAACCTATGTACATGCTGAACACCAAATACCTTCAGCTTGTACGTCACTCGGATGTTTGGTTCAAGCCAACCCCATTCGTGCGGCCACAAGACAAAGACGCTGTATTCTCACAGATTCTTTGCTACGGCAACTTGACTTGCTCAAACCGAGCCCGACAAGGAAAGCTAACAGGGCTATAAACCAATAGCTCAATTGATGGTGGGGTGAGGGTTCGTCCCTCGCCCCACCCAAGAGTTCTGAGGATTCATGGGCAGAGAATTGCAGCTAGGGTACGGAACAAACCGAAGAGTTTACGGTGATCCAGGTGAAGGTTATTCGCAACCTGCACCTCGCAACGAATACTTTGGAGGACGGAAAGTTGTATCAGTAAATCCTGATATTCCGTTTGAAGAACCGCAAACAACGGCTTGTTCAGCAACTACTAAAGCTGGTGATCCTTGCAAAGCTCGTCCTGCTGATGGACAAAACTTTTGTTCTTTCCATAAGGAGTAGCGGTGAATATAGGCGAAATGCGCTCATATATTCAGAGTGTTGTAGAGATAGACAGCAGTGATATTTCTGACGATGTGATGAACCGCATGTTAGGTCAAGGCTATGACCAAGTTGTTTATAGCGAAAAACGTTGGCCTTGGTATGAAGTTTCCACAACGTTTAATACTGTTGCTGGTACTTCTGATTATGCTATCGCTGCTGTGGGAGCTAATGTTACAAACGGTTTAAGGGAAATTAACTCGTTAAGAACTGACGACCATGTTGTTACCCTTATTGGAAGAGATGCGGGTGACGTTGTTTATCCTTTGGATTCTCCTGGGAGTGGCGATTGCTATTATTGGTCTTACTGGGCTGAAACTGTAAGACTCTACCCAACTCCTTCTGCTGCTAAAACAATTTATGTTCGAGGGTACAAAAATCCTTCAGCATTTGGGGCAGGTTCTTTGGATTCTGTTACTCCAAGTGATTTTCCTGAACCGTTCCATCAGGTAATAGCAACGTTCGGTATTGCTCGTGCATACGAACAGCAAGAAGATCCTGGGATGGCCCGAGAATATCAGTCAATATTTTCTCGTGAATTAGATAATTTAAGAGCTAGATATTTGGATTCGCCTGCGCCACAACCTTTAGTGTTGAACACTCTTTCTGCTTCTCGTTGGCGTTCGCAAAGCATTATGCCAAATCGACTTCGGTATAGTTGGGAATAACGAATGTCTAAAGCAGAATCCCAAGGGTCTGTTCCTCATGGTCAGCGATACAAGCTGACCATGTTAGAAGACTTTAGCGGGGGCTTAAATTTACGTTCGGACCAATTTAATTTAGGTGCTAACGAAAGCCCTAATATGCTTAACGTAGATGTTGACCCTCGTGGTGGCATCAAAATGCGTTTAGGGGTTGATAAACGTAACTCTACTGTGTTACCTGCTCGGGTTACTGGGTTAGGGCAGTTTACTCCAGATGGAGGAACTGCCCGAGTTATTTGTTCATACGGGACTACTGTTGCAGAATCTTCTGCGAATGATTTTACAACCTTAAATGGTGTTTCTGTTACTGACGGTAATCGTTTGTATGGGCAAACGACTAACGATAAGTTTTATGGAGTTTCGGGAGATGCTGCGTCATTTGTTTACGATGGAACGACTGCTTCGAATCTTGCGTCGAATGTCAACGGTTCAGCAGGAAATTATCCTATAGCTAAATATACTTGCCATTGGAACAACCATGCTTGGGTTGCTCACACCAAAGAAGGTGGCACTGCTTACGCTAACCGTGTGCGTTGGTCACGAATAGATGACCCAGAGACATGGTTTGATTACGATTATGTGGATGTCAACGTGGGGGAACGAGGCGATGAATTGTCTGCGCTTGTACCCTTCGCTGACCGCTTATTGATTTTCAAAACGAACAGCGTTCATGCGCTGTACGGTTTTGATTCTTTAACGTTTCAGTTAGTGCCTCTTTCGCAAGATGTAGGTTCTGTCGCAATGTCGTCACCAGTTTCAACTCCGTATGGAGTGTTTTTCTGGTACGACCGTCAAGGCGTATGGATGTATGACGGCGAAAAGTTTGTTTGGGTATTTGAAAAGCTGCAGCCAGCTATTGATGATGGAAGATTGCAGTTTAATAACCCGCCTCAGTTGGCTTGGTTTAAGAACAGGCTTTATGTTTCTGTCGATTGGGATGATTCAGGTGGCGCTGTTACTCATCGCCGTGTTTTAGTCTTTGACCCAACTTTAGGTGCTTGGACAATGACTGATATAGATGCAAACGCTATGTTAACGTTTGCACCTCCTGGGGGGCGACAAGATTTGTTGGGTGCTTGTTACACAAACTCTGGTCGAGTTATAGAAATGGAGCAAGATCTTCAAAGCGATTTTTATGGGGCAACTACGTCGCATATTGACTCTTCTTATACAACAAGTTGGCTTGTTGGAAAAAATCCAATTGTCAAAAAACGCTGGGGTAAACCTCGTATTGTTGTAAGTTCCGATGCAACTATAGGAATGTCAGCAAAACTGTACACAGATTATGATACGGCAAACTATAAGAAATCTATGCCGTTTGGTGTTCAAACGGGTGCTACAACTGGTGCAACTTGGGCTGCTTCTGCAGGCCCCACTGGTGGTACAGGCGTTTGGGGTACAAGTACTTGGACGGCTGAACCAAACACCGATGTCACAAATATTGAACGGCTCCCTACTCTTGGGACAGCTAAAGCTATTCAATTAAAAGTAGAAGGTCCTGCATCTGTTGATGAGGCTTGGGAAGTGAACGCTATGGCATTTACTTATATTCATAGGAGATTGCGTTAATGGCAACTTTCACAGCGCCAAATACGGCTGTCGCTGGCAATGCTATTATTGCTAGCGAAGCTAACGACAACTGGGACTATGTTAAAAGGTGGGTCGAAGGTGTCGCTGGGCAAACGGCGACATATCCAGGGGTAGTCCAAAACACTGGTGGTGCTATTACTGGTGGTTTAACGGTTAGCGGTGCTTTAACAAGCGGAACTTTTACTTCTTCTGGGACAACAAGCCTTGGTGCTTCTAATGCTTTCTATTTAGATACAGCGCAAGAAAATACTGTTGGTCTTGGGGCTGGTACGAGTATTACTACAGATGCTGTTGGCGGAAAGCTGTTCGACAGCGGTGTTCCAGTTGGTACTAACTCCAACACTCCGTACTCTACTAATCATTATCAGTACACAAAATATGACACCCAATCAGGTGGCGGCGGTGCTGGCGGTGACAGACCAAGATCTCAATATCGTTTAGTCATAGATGGTTCTATTGCTGTACTGGGCGACATTATTGGTTACACAGATGAGTGGACAGGAAATGGCGCTACTTATACTGCTGGTGACGGTACTCGTATTGAATGCCAATGGTTAAACGTTCGAGAGAACGTTGATATTAATGGGTATCTTCGAGTTCAAACAGATTATGACTATGCCCGTATCTATATGGGCAACGACTACGGGGCAAACGATCACGATTACATCGAATGGAATGATGTAATTACGATTGGGTCTACCAACGTGGGTCCTGGGTTCAGGTTTGTGCATAACAACACAGCACATTTAGCTATCGCCCAATCACAAAATAAACTGTCGCTTCACGCAGAACAGGGTTGGCCATCTCTTTCAGGAACCAACGCTGTTATAACAACTTCTGGTTTGAACCAGCTTGGCATTAGTTCTTCGTCGATTCGTTTCAAAGAAGATGTAGAAGATGTTGGAACTGAAGAGAACTGGACGAAACTTAGAGCATTAAAGCCACGCACGTTCCGTTGGAATGAAGAAGTAGCTACTAACTCTGGTTTAGATTACGAAACACAAACTCCTGAGCTTGGATTTATTGCTGAAGAAGTACACGAAGCTGCGCCTGACGCAACTTTGTATGACTCTGAAGGTGACCCAATCGTTTACCGAGAGAAGTCGATGCTTGCGATGCTTGTTAAAGCGGTGCAAGATATTGACAAGCGTTTAGGGGCTCTTGAATAATGGCTACAGGAACCACATACACTAATGATGTAGGCAGAGGCCAGAATCTCATTTCTTATGCTGACGGTTTCCGTTATCAAGGACAATGGTCGTCTGGCACTGCTTATGCTGTTGGTGATGTTGTTGAATACAACAGCGGTTCTTATGTCGCTCGAACGGCGCATTCTAATCAGACTCCTGCTGCTGGTAGTAGTTATTGGCAAACAATTTCTGCGCCAGGGGCAGCAGGTGGTCCTGGCGCTGCTGGAGCCGCTGGCCCAACTGGGCCGTCGGGTCCTACAGGTCCAGGTGGGCAAACAATTCTTAGCGGAACAAGTGACCCAACTTCTGGTGTTGGAACTGACGGTGATTTTTATATAAACTTGACTACTGACTATTTCTTTGGACCTAAAGCAAGTGGGTCTTGGCCTGTTGGTTTAAGTTTGATTGGCCCTCAAGGCCCGCAAGGACCGCAAGGTCCTCAGGGAACGCAAGGTCCTACTGGTGGTACAGGACCGCAAGGTCCGCAAGGCGCACAAGGAAACACAGGGAACACTGGCCCTACTGGACCTACAGGTGGTCCTGGCCCTACTGGTCCGTTAGGAAATACTGGTCCAACTGGTCCTGTCGGTCCTGTTGGACCTTCTGGTGGTCCTCCTGGCCCTAATGGTAGCCCTGGGCCGCAAGGCCCTACGGGGTCTACAGGTGGTACTGGCCCTGCTGGGCCAACGGGACAAAGCAATGGTTTATTAGACGGCGGTTCGCCATCTGATACTTATGGAGGCATCAGTCCGATAGATGCAGGAGGCGTAACGTAATGCCGTTACAGATTCAATTTAGACGGGGAACTTATTCTGAATGGAATACTGCTAACCCGACGTTAGCTGACGGCGAGTTTGCGTTGCAAACTGACGCTGGTGGTGGGCAGGCTGCAGGCCAATTTAAGATTGGTGATGGCACAACGAACTGGAACACTCTTGCTTACGGTGGTTTAGTTGGTCCTGAAGGGCCGACGACTGCGAATATCGACGGTGGTTTCTCTAATTCGACTTATACTGTCATCAGTCTTGATGGCGGAACTTCAGGAGCACAGTAATGGCTGTAATTATCCAAATGCGGCGTGACACTGCTGCAAACTGGACATCAAACAATCCTACCCCTGCGGCAGGAGAATTTTGTATCGAGACTGATACAGATTTCTATAAGATCGGGGATGGCGCTACAGCGTGGACTTCTCTCGGTTACTCTTCGCTACCGTCTGGTACTGCGCCGTTGGCTTCACCTGCATTAACAGGTACGCCAACTGCGCCTACTGCTGCGGTTGGAACTAACACTACTCAGTTAGCTACGACGGCGTTCGTTCAAGCGAACGGCACGTCGGTATTGGAAGTGCAGGTGTTTAGCTAATGGCTGTTACTAAAGGTTTATTGTCTGGGACTTCGGCTGACGATGGTCAAGCATATTCTGTCACTACTGGTCACGGTACAGTTCATACGGGGCCAACGGCGACTACTTCATATGACGAAATATGGATATATGCAACTAACGCTGATACTGCCGACCATGAGATTTGCATCGGTTGGGGCGCTACAGGCGGCACGACCGCTAACCAGATCAAATTAACGATCCCTACAAAAGCTGGGTACAAGCTCGTTATTCCTGGCCTGATCCTTAAAGGCAATGCTTCACCGCTGATCGTTACTGCTTATGCAGGAACGGGAGGCAAAGTCAATCTCACTGGTTATGTCAATCACATAACGGCATAGGAAAATATTATGGCGATAACAAAAATTCTTCTTTCAGGTGGCGGCACAGACGGCAAACCTTTGCCTTGTGATGGGAACAACCAAACGATTCATCAGGCTTCTTCGACTGCTACTGACATTGATGAGGTGTGGATTTGGGCAACCAATGTTCACACTGCCGATGAAGAAGTAACCGTTGGTTGGGGCCGATGGGGTTACACAGATACCAACAACCTGTTTACTGTGCCAACGAAAGCTGGCCTTTATTTATTGGTTCCTGGGCTGATCCTTAAAGGAAATGCTGGAACACCCAAAATTGTGAATGTCTCTACGAATGGTGTATCTACTGCGGGCCGCATCAACTTTGTTGGCTACGTGAACAGGCACAGCGCATAGCCATGAAACAAGAGCGGTTTAATCCGAGTACAAACGTCAGTAATTGGCAGGGTAGGTCTGAATACTTAAAGGGCTATCCAGGTAAGGCTATGTCTGGTGCGTTGAACGGCGGTTTCTTTGGTAGCGGCGGTGTTACTTACGATGGGCGCTACGAGTGGATCCAAGGTTTCAGTAGCACTTCTTCGTCTTACACCTTCACTAGTCTTCCTGCGGGTTATGAGTCGTACGAGATAAGACTCTTCTACCCAGACCAGTCATCTGGACAACAAACTGCTTATTGGCAAGTAAATGGAGCAAATACCAACTACTTCACGAACCAATGGGCTTCATATAACGGCAACAAGTGGAGCACTAGTTCAAATAACTATTCAGAAAACCGTTTTACTTGGATGAGTGGTTCCGTATCAGTTTCTGGATCATTGTCGCTTGTTGATGTAAATCAGTCAGCCAAGCCTGTAGGAATGTCGATGGGTTCTTGCAACTACGCATCTGGCGGCTATGGCGTACTGAAACAGCTTTCTGCACTTCTCAACACTTCTTCTGCCAGTGGCATTACGTCAATCAAGGTAGCGACTACAAACAGCAGCAACTTTCCATCAAATACAACATGCAATTTGTTCGGGATTAAGAGTGCGGTCTAATGGCTAACAACAATTACATTCCGATAGCACACATAGATACTGGCTCAAATCAAAATTCATTCGAATTCACAGGATTAGATACGCAAGGTGATGGGTGGAAAGAACTCATTATCAGGGCCAAAGTCCAAACGACAACAGGCCTTTTTAGCAACACCGTAACTGCTCAAGTAAATGATGTAACTAGTTCGACGTACACACGAGTCCGATTCGCTATGCTCGACAACACAAACACTAATTCTGCGTACGATACGAGCGAAAGCCAAATGTATGCGGGCTATATGGGTGGTTCGTATCTGGGTGATTGGCCTGCAATATTTGAACTGAAGATTATGGGGTGCGGATCATCTTTACGGGGCACCACTTTTGTTAGCAGGTTCGGATACGGCGGAGCGGCAGCAAACGGATATATGGGCACGGGTTGGGCTGGCGGGTATTACGACAACAGCGCAAACATAACCAAAATCAAAATAATGAGCAGTTTCAATGCTAATTCATCAGCGACTTTGTATGGGCGGAAATAATGACTCAGTGGGATGAACTAGGCGTTGTCACAGCTAGTGGATCGGACACGCAATTAGTAGTTTCTGGTCTCACTCAAGATTACGACGACTTGCACGTCATCTTTGAAGGGTTTGCAAACGATGGCACAAACCCATACAACAATGCTTTTGTGCGGTTAAACGGCGATGGGAATTCCTCTAATTACGGTACCAACGTAATGATTCTGTCTGGCAGCAGTACTCTTTTCCAAGAGCGAGATCCAGGCGTAGAAGCTGGTTGGACCGTTTATAGATTGCCTGCTGTCAGCAGTGGCAATAGATCTGATTGGGGTTATATGTCGTTCGACATTATTAACTACACGTATGCTGGCGCACGAAATTGTGTAGCTCAACACTGCACAGTTCAACAATCTGGTGGCAGCGCAATGGGTGCTATGGGCATGTCATATCTCGGAACTTCAGCAATTACTTCTGTTGGGGTGTATTCAAGCGCTGTCTTTGGACCTAGCTCCTCTCTTACTGTATATGGACTCAAAAATTCGTAGGTGAATTATGACTTTAACTAAAGCTGTTATGGATTGCTCAACAGGAGAATTAAGCATTATTGACTTAACTCCTGAGGAGATACAAGAAGCTGAAGAACGAAATGCAGCGCATGAAGCTGACCTTTCTTCGATTAGAAGCGAACGGGATTATCACTTGCAGGTATGTGACTGGACTCAAGGTTTGGATAGTCCTTTAACTGACGAGAAAAAAGCTGAGTGGGCTACATACCGTCAAGAGTTGCGTGACTTTCCTGCTGGGAAAACCACGCAAGGAGATTTCCCAAGAGATGAAGACGGGATAATGATCTGGCCTACTCCTCCAGCAGCATGACCGACGTTGGGATAGAGGAAGTTATTGCTTCTTTGAGTGAGCGTGGGCAGATGGAATGGGAAATCGCTTTGATGCGAGTTCACATTAAGCAGCTTGAGGAAGCTACTTGTACCTGCGACTGTTGTTGTGGGACGACCGAGGAATAAGGTAAGAGGTTACAATGGGGATAAGAGTTATAGATCCACAGATAGCTAATAGAACGAGGGCTCGCAAGAACCGTAATCTTTCTAATTCGTCTTATACTGTCCCTAATCTTGATGGTCGTACTGGGGCTATGGGTTCTACTAAGCGTGGGGCTAATGTTGTTGATGCTGGGGAGCGTGATGCTCCTAAGTTTCCGCCTGCGTTTACGGGTAAGGGTACGAGTAGTAGCGATGCTTTGGGGAGTCTTGAGGGTTTGACGGCTCAGTATGGTGGGAATGCTGGTTCTGCTTCTCGTCGTGCTGATAACAAGGTTGCGGTAGCTCAACTTATTGCTGATAATAAAGAGAAGAATGCTTTGGGTGACCATATGCGTCAAAACTCTTGGGCATACGGGGATAAGTATCGTACGGGTTCTACTCCTGGGTTAGATGCTGCTATCGATTTTGGTGTGGCTCAGCGTACTCCTACCAGTCTTGGGCAGGGTGGCCCTTCGATGACTGATTTGGAGTCTTATGCTTTCGATAACCCTGTTGGTACTGGAGGCAGTGGCGGCGGCGGCGAAGGCGGCGGCACTTTTGGCGGTGATGTTCTAAACGATATAGAAGCCGACTTGATGTCTGGTGGCCGTCAGTTTGGTGATTTGAAAACTTTGCAAGGTGCTTTAGTGCAGTTGCGTGGTTCTTTGAACGCTAATGAATTGCAGCGTTCTCGTAGGTTAGAGGATTTTGCTTTGGCGCTCGATAAGTATCGACGCCAAGCAGACCAATTGCGTCGTCAAATTCCTGGCGGGTTTAATAAACGGGGAATGATTAATAGCGGTCAGTTTGATCGTGGTATGGGCGAGTTTGAAAGCCAAGTTATTCGTGACGAATTGGGGCAGCGTCACAAGTTGCAGCGTGTGTTGCAGGATCTTGGGTTTTCTGATCGTTCTGCTGGTTATCAGTTTGATGAAACTATTCGAGAGAATGCGATTGACGGTGCGTTAGCGTCTGCTCGTAAGGCGGCTGCTTTTTCGGTTCCTGGTTTGGACGGCGGCTTTACGCCTGTTGGTGAAAACATGATGAATCAATATGGAGATGCTTTTATGGACTCTTTGGTTCAAAGCATGTTTAGGAGTTAAGAACTGATATGGCTAACAGCACTTATGAAAAAGCTCAAGAATATTCAAAAAATCTTCAAGATAGAATAGCTGCTAATGTGGCAGCGCAAGCCGAAAACCCAGTCGTTGATTCTAATAAACCAAGTAGCAGTATTTTAGATTTGGTTAACCCTTTATTAAGGGGAGACGATGGGAATTTTAATTATTTTGAAAATCCTAATGCTAACCAAACTTATAAAGATGCTCAGCGACTTGGGCGAGAAATACGATTTGGTCCTGATGTTAGAGGTGAAGCCAGCATAGATGTTGACCCTCAAATTAGGAATGCTCAACAAAGGGCTGCTGCTGAACGAATAGCTGGCTATAAAGAAGCTGCCGAAGGTCCGTTTATGGGGCCTTGGGGCTCGGGGCAATTTGGTCCTGGCCCTGGGTCGAGTACTGGGGTTAACCCTGAGTGGCAGCAAGACGGTTTCTTTCTGCCTGAAGATAATGTTCGTGGCCGTTTCGATGGTTTACTTGAACTTTACGATCAGTTACATGCTTCTGATTCTGAAGCTGCTCAGGGCTATTACGACACAATCCAACAATACATAAGTGGTGCTGGGTCTGGTCGTGCAAGCCAGATACAGTCAGATACTAACGCTATTAACCGTCAGTTAGATGATGTGTTTGCTGCTACTGAAGATCGAGATAAGAATAATGATCTTCGATTTGAGGCAGAGTTTCAGACTGCTATTAATGGCATGGAGGATACGCAAGAAGCTGCTGACGCTCGTTTAGGGACTTGGGGTATTGATCCTCAACGATGGACTGCTGGTGCTGGTGCTGAGACTGCTGCGTTGTTGACTTCGCAGGCTCAGAATGGTGCTCGTTTTGCTAACGAGATGGGTGCCATTATGAAAACCGCTCATGGTATGGCTACGGCTCGTGCGAATCAAGGGATGGCCGCTGAAGCTCGTAATCTTGCTAACACGGTTTCTCAGTTAGGTTTGCAGGCACAGCTTCAGTTGAAGTCGAATATGCAAGCGATTGACCGAGAGCTTGCTATGAATAAGATTGGTGTTGAGCAAGCTTCGATTGCTATGGATGCGGCTCAATCTGAAGCTGAAGCGTCTTCAATGGCTGCTTTGAATGCTTACCAAATTATGGCTGCGGCTACGAACACGAGTTCGCAGTTGTGGGGTGCTGCGGATACGTTGAAACTTACTGATGATTTGTTTGAGCGCACGCCAATGATCCCTCAAATTCCTGATGCTAGTCGTCCTTATGGGGGCACAACTATTACCCCAGAAGGATTTGAAACAGGGTTTGATGTGTTTTATCAAAGTCCTGCAGAGTTGCAACAAATTTTTGAAACATATATGACGATGGACAAAAACGCCTGATAGGAAGCTATGGCTGACCGAAGAGACATGTTGGCGGCAATAAAGCCGCCTCCTTCCATAGATCTTTCTCCTGATTCTGGGCATATAGATTTAAGTCCAGATGTTCCAAATGAAAGCAAAGCTTCATCGAACATTTGGGGTATAGATGTAAATGTTCCAACACCTCGTCCTTCAGGGGGTGGTGGTTTTCTTGGTCCTATAGGCAAGCTTATCGATATTGTTGATACGCCTAGAGCGGCGATTGTTTCAACGGCTAAGGAAATGACTGACCTTATTCAGGGGGAAGGGTTTTCGCCTACTGATTGGTGGAATCAGACTTCTGACAACTACATGGTTGGTCAGTTCATGCAAGATGAGGGTTGGGGTACAGGCACTGGTTGGGATGTGCTTATTGGTTTACCTTTGGATATTGCTCTTGATCCTTTGACTTATTTGACGGGTGGCGCTGGGGCTGCTGCTCGTATAGGTAGTTGGCGAAAAGCTGCTACTGCTTTGAGTGACGCTGCTGTAGATGCAGCTAAAGCAGGCAACGCAACTAAGGCAGCTAGCTTGAACGCTGCTGCTACTAAAGTTTCTAAGAACCGTTCGATTCTTGCTGGTGGTGATGAGTTAGCTGAGATTGGTTTGAATCCAAGTGGTATGGGATTTACTGCTTTTGGCACAGGACGTGTTGGTCGCAAACTTATAGAGCCTACCGCTAATCTTGCAAGCGGCGGAAAATTTAGTGCTTGGGCTAATGCTAGGCGAATCAAACAAGTTCCAAAATATTTGTTAGATGATGCCGCATTTGATCTTTCTAGCACTACCGCAAAAGGTCTTAAGAACCAAGAAGAGGTTTTTAAGGCTATGCAACAACTTAAAAAAGGAACTCTTCCTAAAGCTACAACTCAGGCGCAGAAAAATGTTCAGCAAGCGGCCAGACTTGCTGGAAGTATGGCGGTAGACGTTGGTCCTCGTTTAGGCAAAGGTAGTGCTTTGTTTGGACGCACTATTGCTATGGGCCCTGGAAGAGTTTTTAATACAGCTATCGCTAAAACTCCTTATCTCCGTAATCTTTCACTTGCTTTGGGTGGCGAAGCTGGTGCCATGAGAATGGCAACACGAGGCTATGGGGTTGACGGAGGAAAACTTACAGACGGCGATGTTATCTACAACCTTCAAATGTGGGATAACTTTGATGTTGCTAAAGATGCTGAAAGAGCTTTTAATATAAAGTTTGGAACTAAGTCTGCCGAACTTAGAAAAGAAATAGACACAATAAATAACGAGCTTAGGGCTGCTGGGGAAGCTGAGATTACAGCGGAAGATTTAATGGTTCTGAGTGGGCGAACTGCTGCTAAGGATATGACTGAAGAGGGTTTAGCTGCTGCTGGTTTGAATAATCCGAGAAGGGCTCGGGCTCAAGAACTGGCACAAAAGTTTTGGGCGGACGCTCGCGAAGATTTCAATACTCATATAAGCACAAGCACCATTAAGGGTGCTGCGTATGGCAGTCTCGAAGAGATGGTTGGCGAGATGTATGCCGCTCGTTATCTTGATTTAGATGTTGATGTTGCTCAGGTTGTAGGAGGGAAGAGGAACTCTTGGGAGGCTCCTCTTCCTGAGTCTGGTTCGATGAGAGGCAGTCCTCTTAAAAGAAGAATTTATGGTTTTGGTGAAGGTCAAAATGATTCTTTTATGGGGGAACGGCTTTACGAAGTAGGCAACACTGAAATGAACCCTAAGGGTTTAAGTGTTCGTGAGCAGATGGTTGAGATTGGTAAACGTGCTTACGGCGAAAAAGACTTTGTTGACATTTTTAAGAAAGATTTTTGGGAAGTTATTCCTAGGTATGGTCGTGACATGTCTCGCCGTGTCAGGCATCAACGTTGGTATAACGACAATTTAGAATCTGGGTTAATTAATAGAGGCACTGTAGATCCAGATGGGGTTGTTTCTTTTAAGCGTGAAGAAGCTACAAAGCTTCAAAAATTTGCGATTGATTCTAAGAAGAATCTTGCTAAGCGTGTCAAAGCGGCTGGGGCTAGCAGAGAGAAACTTGAGAAAGCTCGACGCACTGCTGTGGAAACTCGTCCTGGTCAAGAGGCTGAACTTACTGATACTCAAAATCTTTTAGTTCGTTTGAATAATGAGAGTCGTGAGATTAGCAAGATAGCTAATGGTTTAGAAGAAGCTTTGGGTGTTACTGATCTTTCGGATGAAGCTCGGGACATAATTGTTAAGTTAGCTAATGGGACTTTTGATGCGACTGATACGACTTCTGTTATAAGTGGGAAAGTTGGTCAAGAAATAATTTCTGTAGTAGAACCAGCACAACAGCGTTTATCGCTTTTGCGGAATGTGCAACGTCAGTTGCAAGCTGCTATGAGTCAAGTTCAAGCTATGTCTGCTCCTGGGGCTGCTGCTTCTTTAAGCGATGTTCAGGTTCAACGGTTTCTGTCGAAGATAGATCGAGAAATTAGTGAGCTTGAAGAAATCTTTACTTCTTTCAACCGTAATTTAATGCGTGGCATGGAAAACTCTGAAGAAGTTGTGACCATGAAACAAGTTGTTAAATTAACTGACGATATTAATAACCCTAAGTATCCGATTTCTTATACGACTAAACAGATTGAAGGACCTACTCAGGTTCTTAGGCAGGTTCGCAAGGTATCTCCTGAGCGTGCTGAGAGTTTGCGTGATGTTCGCACGACTAAGCAACCAGATCAGGCGATGAAACAAAGACGTGAGGCTGGACGGTTTGCTTCTGGTGAAGAAGCTGATTTGCGTCCTGAGTTTATGCCTGGGTCTATTGAGACTCCGCCGTTAACTCGACATACAGTTCAGACTCCTAATGAAACGTTTCATGTGGATCGTTACATTTCTCCTACTGCTGGCGATTTGGGTTGGCAGATAAGTGGAGAAGGTTTAGAAGCTGGGCATCCTTTGGCTGGTGGTAGCAAGGTTTATGCCAGTTTAAGCGAGGCTTTAGACGACGTGTACTCTCAGCTTGGCTATGTCAAGGTGCAAGATAGGTTACCCAACGGTAACTTCAGTGGGAAGTACTTTGTTCGAGAAGTGACTGTTCCTAAAGATTCTCCTTTGTGGAGAACTAAGTCTGGCAAGTCTTGGTCTGAGCGTATGGAAAAGATTGGGAAGCTTTCTAATCAGCTTGATGCTGAAGCTTTAATTACTGGTAAATCTATAGAGGACTCGGGAGATTACATTCGAGGGCTTGTCCGAGAAGCTGATGGTTCTGAGGCTGTTATTGGTTTGCAGGATGAGCTTGCTCGTTTGCGTGCGTTTAATGATGCTCAGCAGGGTTCTAGGCATTGGTTTTATGAGTTGGTTGAGCAGGCTCCTCCTTCGGTTAAGGGTGAGCCAAGTCTTTGGCCTCCTCGTTCTAGGGCTATTTGGCGTAATGCTGATGGTACAGATAAAACAATTTATGAGGTTGGGCAACAATTAGGGCTTGATGATGCGACGATAGCTAAACGCTATGTCGATCAGCACAGTCGAGTTGTTAAGACTCGTGGTCCTAAGAAAGCTCAGTCGAAGAAAACGGTTAGGGCTCAGAAGAAGGGGCGGCAAGAAGCGTTTGAGGGCGCTGGTGCTCCTCAAACTCGTTTGGCTCCTCGTGAGTTCAGTGATGATTTGACACGGATTACAAAGAATTTAGAAGATGATATGCCGTGGCGTCAGTTTGACACGGAACGTAATGGTTTCTTTCAGGGGCGTGGCCAGAGTGTGCCTCGTGTTGTTACTGATGTTGAAGAGAAGATGGCTTATCTTCAAAAGACTTACAATAATGTTCAGCAGAAAGTTGACGAAGCTGCTCAAAGAGCAGACGATTTGAAAGAAAAGATTTTCCAAGCGGAGCAACGTGTTATTGCTGGTGAAACGGATCTTCAAAATCAGATTCAAGATTTGAAAATAGAACGAGCGACACAGCAAGCGGAACAGTTTCAGTTGCAAGCCGCTATCCAAGATCTTAAAACTTCTAAAAGCGTAGACCAATGGATTAGGGCATCTGCTACTGATGATGAAGCCATAATTGCTGTTATGCAAAGCAGGGGTCAGTACACTGCTTTCTTAGATGCTTACGGTGAAGCACAAACTAACTTTGTTAATTCTTTCAGGAATTTAGATAAACGTTTAACTCCTCAGGGAACTAACTATGTAGCAGGTGGGATAAGCGATTCTGCTTTCACTACTTTGGAAGCTGCTATTACTGCTGGAGCTAAACTTTCTGATTTCAAGGAAGTCAGTCAGTTCGTTCAAAATTATCGAACGATAGCTAACTGGTGGAAAGCTCAAGCTGTGAGCACTCCAGGTTTCATTCTTCGTAACCTTATGGGCGGTTTGTGGATGAACTCTGCTATTGCTGGTGTCGAGATGGGCACGCATAGCAAAGTCGTAGCTATGGCGAAGGCTGCAGCTAAAGCTGGCGGTGGTGACGTTATCAAAGGGGCCAGGAAACTTGAGGTTGGAGGAGCCAAACTTGGGGGTGTTGCAGGTTTAGGCGGTTTCCGTAAAGCAAGCGGTTATGATTTTGAGTTGTTTGCGGAGCTTTTGGAAAGCGGAGCAGTTGGTAGCGGTCAGGCTTGGTCTGAGGTTGCGTCTGCTGTGTCAACAGATGCCGCTATTCCGTTTAGCCGTGAGCTTACTAGAGAAGGTGGTCGTGTTAAGAGTGGAGCAAGAATAGCTTCTGGCGCTAAAGAAGCTAATTACAAACCGTGGAGTGCAGACTTCAAAGGTTACGTTGCTGTTAGAGGTCAGAACGAGCGAGCGGAGTTTATGCTTCGTGCTGCTTTAGGTTTTGATACGTTGAAGAAGGGTGGGGATACTGTTGATGCTGTAAGGCAGATCAACAAGTACCATTTTGATTACTCTGATTTGACTGATGTGGAGCGTAGGATTAAGGATGTTATTCCTTTCTACACTTGGCAGAAGAATGTGATTCCTGTGTTGTTGGAGTCGATGGGTAAACGTCCTCAGGCTTGGTCAAATCTTCTTAGAACAAAAAAAGAGTTGGAGCTTCATTCTCCTCAGGAAGGTTTGGTTCCTGATTACTTTGGTGAGAACTTAGGTATAAGGTTGCCGTTTAAGATTCCTGGTATAGGTGGCGGACGCATATACGCTATGCCAGATCTTCCGTTTAAGAATTTGGCTACGTTTGCGAAGGAACCTACGTCTCCGATTCGTGTTCCGTTAGAATCAGCGTTTCCTTGGATTAAGATGCCTGTCGAAATTTGGGCTAAGAAGCAATCGTTTGCTGATATTCCGTTTAGCGGAAGGTATCAGCAGGTACCAAGTTGGGGAAAGATTCCTGGGTTTATGCCTATGTTGGGGGCGATGGGGAAAGCTAAAAAGAACTCTTCGGGTGAATGGGTGATGCGTGACAACGATATTTATGCTGTGGATCAGTTCTCTCCTGTGTTGGGTCGTATGCGGCGGCTTATCCCTAATGAGTCGGCAAAGCAAAGACGTTTAGCGCAGACTTGGATATCCACGATGTTTGGTGGCGGGTTTCGTATTAATGATCCTTATGAGAAGAGGTCGCAACTTATTAGGGACAACACGAGTTTCGCTAATGAGTGGCGTGATATTATAGATATCGAAACAAGGCAGGTTTAAGGTGTCGCTCACCATTATTTCTCGGTCGGGTTGGGAGGCTCGACCTCCGAAGAAACCTTTTACGAAGCTGAAGCGGTGGCGTGTTAAGGGTGTTGTTTTACATCATAGTGGTGTGAAGAATGGCCCTAATGGTGTTACTGCTGTTAAGCAGTATGAGCGTTTCCATATGGATTCTCGTGGCTGGAATGCTATTGCTTACAATTGGTTGGTAGACGAGAAGGGTGTTGTTTATGAGGGCCGAGGTCCTGGTATCCAGTCTGGTGCTACTAAGGGTTGGAATTCTCGTAGTGAGTCGATTTGTTATACGGGTTGGGGCGCAGCGAAAGTTGGCAACGAAGCTTTAGTTTCTATTAAGGCTTTGATTAACGATATTCAAGGACGTTACGATCATGGACTTTGGGTCAAGGGGCATAGGGACTTGGGTAATTCAAGTTGCCCTGGCAATTGGCTTTATGACTGGCTTCGCTCAGGGATGCCCACCGATGACGGAGATTGGGCCCAGATCGACTGGGCGTCCATTACAGCGCATATAGATAACTTAAAGGGGGTAGTTTCACACTCCCCCCTTTCCGTCCGTCGTAGGAGCCGTGGAGAGCCTGTCAGAGCAGTTCAACAACGATTGACTGATCTAGGTTACGAAGTTGGTGGAATTGACGGAATATTTGGTCGCAACACAGCTAATGGAGTTAAAGAATTCCAAAAGAAATTTGGATTCTTAAAAGTTGATGGAGTTGTTGGCGTACAAACTTGGGATGTTTTATTCGCCTAAGTGGGCCAAAGATAACCTATTATAGGAAGTGATTAAGAATGTCTAAAGAAACAAAACAGTACAAAGATTCTTCTTCTGTAGATAATGCTGAAGCAATGGGAAAGTCAGCTAAAGAAGCTGCAGCGTTTTTGCGTTCTACAGCATTGGGGAATCAGAACTCGGGCGGACGCCCGTTTGGGAAGTAAAATGACTGAAGGATCAGCTAAGACACCTTTTAACTGGAGCGATTGGATTGAACGTTCAGTCTGGACAGCAGTTGAAGCAGGTCTCGCAATCATGGTTGTCACAGATGTATCGAGCATGAAAGCTGCTGCTTCTGCAGCGGCGGCTGCTGCTATTGCTGCGCTTAAATCTTTAGCTCAGCAACGTTTGGCTCGTTAGTGTTATGGCTGCTGACGAAGCATTCGATGACATCTGGGCAGACTGGATGGCTGAAGAAGGGTTAGAGATCGAAGAAGAGATCGAGATAACCCTTTTAGAATCTCGCGGCATTCTTGACATTAATGATGGAACTCATGCTCAATGGGTTTCTGGCCAACTTGGAGTTCTTCTCACATTCTCTCAAGCAGAAGTAACAGATATAATAGATGCTTGGGATGACGCTGTTGAAGGAAACCTTTTCGCCTTGACCAGTTTGATGAACTGGCTTCAAGGCTTTACAGGATTTCTGTCTACTTGCGACATCGCTAGATCTGATCTTGAAGATTAGTCTTTAAGTTTTTTCCAAACAGCTTCGTGCTTTAGAAGATTACGACGCATTTGCCAAGCAAGTTCGTCTCGTCTGCGTGCAAGCGTTGTTTTGGGGATACCCATAACGATTGCTACGAATCTTAAAGATAGTCCTACATCGACAAGCATGTGGTATAGCCATTGTTGGTCGTCGTTTAATGAGTCAAAGATTTCTTCGACCGCATCCATTAGGTCACCTTCGTCTCTGTAAACTGATTCCCATGAACGGGAGGGCTCTTCGAACGGTTCAGCGCTCATCAAAGCTTCCATTTCAGTTTCAGGAATATGGTACAAACGTATAGCTTTGTACCATTCTGTGTCTGTTATGGCTACACGAGTTCGCTGTGGCCTTAACGAAGGGAACTTGTAGTCCCTTAACGCTTCAAAAAATAATTCAGGGTCAAATTCATTATCCATCGTCCCAGGGCAATAGTTTTGAGCTTATAGAGAAATAAGCTTTGCCCTCAGGAAATTTCCCCAACGGAGCATCTTCTTTATTGATGATGCTCACCATTTCGCTGTATTTCAAAGCAGCAAAATTCTGTCGGGTTGATGACCAAATCCAAAAGTATAAGTCCATTCCCGAGTGATCCCACCAGGACAACGCAGATATCTTTTCAAGTTTCAATTTCAGCGGTGTTTTGCCCATTCCCATCACTTCTACTAGCCGCTGAGGGTTTCCTTGTAAGTAATCAGGAGTATACCTGACCCCTAACGGCATTTTGTGTATGTGAAAAGGTGGACGGTTCAAACCATACCTAACCCAAGAGTCATTTCTTTCTTCAAAAGCTGTTTCAGCTTCGTCACCCATCTGGGCATATCGTTGTTGGAAGTTCCCTTGATGAAATGGTTTATTCATTTTTTCTTCCCGACAATTCTTTGTATTTGAATGTCGTCTTTGTAAGCGACGCCGTTTAAGGCGTCTTCGATTGCTTTAAGGTAGTTAGTAGTATCTCCTCGCAGTTTTGATTGACCCTCATCAAGCTCAGTTATTGTTATCTGAGCTTTGTGAGGCCAAAAAACTACGCTCATACTTATCGAGCCTTCGAAGACAGGTCCTTTGTAATATTCCTTAACTGCGTCTTCATATTCCCGAGTATTTTTAGGAGTGTACGCATAACCTTTTTTAGAGAATCTAGGTCGTCCTTTAACTTTTGGCTTAACTGGCACCGTAAATTTATAGGACTTAGGCACGCTTATCACCTATGGCTACCGCTGCTCGTTCAACAAGATTGTGAAGCTGTCGTTCGCGATCTGCTCGGTCTGTGAATTTCTGTAACCGATCATCTAAACGTCGCACCCAATCAAGTGTTGCATCGAATGTAAACTCTTGCCATATGAGACTAGTAGCAAAACTGAAGAGCGCTTTGCTGCGATCTTCGTGTTCGCTTCTTTCCCAAATCTCTTTAGCTAATCCAAGAAACTCTCCTTCGAGCCTGAACCCACGGTCAACGTATTTCAGTTTCTTTGGTTCAGTAGCAGCATGAAGAGGAAGAAGTTTCCTCATCGTCACAGGAGAAGTGCGGTTAGCAAAAGCTTCTTTAGTAAATTTCTGCCACGAATAACCAATGACTTCTTGTCTGCCAGTGTTTCGTTCACCTGGATAAGGAAGCCGCAAGCAGTTACCTATCGAATCTTTTTCTAAAGATATTTGTTTAGGGTAAACTTCCCGAATAGGGACATCCACAATCCGACAAGCTCCGATAAGAGCTTGCCGTACCAGACTGGCTGCCATTGGTGCGTCAAGGTAAACCCAAACGTGGAAGCCCTTGCTTCTTGAAGGTTCTTTCCAAGAAGTAATTGACATTTTGGTAAGGAGTGTCTGCAAATTGTTTGCGTGAACGTCAGAGATGTCTCCATCGTCTAAGTCAACTGCTCCCCAATTAACCATCCACACACCATTTTTCTGCCATAAAGGGTACACGCCTATGTTGGCGTCGCCTTCGATGTGTTCCTTGATTAACTTTTCGTATTCTTCCCCATAAGCTTCGACATAGTTCCCCTGTCTTGTTAAAGGTTTTACTCCTTTCGCTACGTTAGCGATGAAGCCACCTTTGTGAAGTTCAGCGAAGTCTTCTAGTGCACCCATCGGTCATCCATCGGGATATCAGACTCGTAGTAGTCTCTGACGAGCCCACAGTTGGGGTCCATGTAATAGTCAATGGGGTCATTGGTGATGTGGCATGGCGGTCGCTTGTTTTTGCATAAATCCAGTGAGACTGAAACTGAATGCATAAATCTTTCGGCGTCCGAGAGCTTAGGGTCATCACGTTTCCTAAATACATTTAGTTGAAGAATAGCATATTCATCAGCGTTAAACTTTCCATCATCCATTCCTCGGGATGAGCCTCGTGTGGAGGCTTTCCCTGATTGATGGATGAGTGCGGTTGGCATCTTCTCAGCCTCAGACCATTCTTTCAGTCCTTTGAGGACTTTGGATACGCCTTCGTATCCGCTGGCTTGAGGTAGCTGTTCAAGAAAATCCACCATAACGAATCCTGGCTTAGCTTGCCAGTAGTCTTCGCATTCCCTCATGGCTTCCGACATGTGCTCGAAAGACATGGCGTTAGGAAAAATTTTGACTCTATCTAAGAACGATACTTTGGCTTCTTCAATTTCTTGAACAACGGAAGGATCTTGTGACCGCAAACCGTCTTCCACTTCCGCAAGATTGCGTTGATAAAGAAGAGCATAAAGTTTCGAGACAACCAAGATTTCTGGTTCGTCGGGGGTGTATATGATGCCATGAAAATCTGGATTCTGTAATAAGTTCGTTGCCATCGAAGACAAGATTACGGCAGACTTGCCGCTGTGGGCTCTGCCTGTGACGACAAGAACGTCGCTTGGCCAGATGCCTCTCATCTTTTGGTCTATGTCTGTTAACCCCATGTAGTAACAATTGTCACCACGTTGAGCATAATCCACCCACTCATCCACTGCCGCTGAAGTGGGGCGGAACCATTTGTATTGTTGCTCTCCCAGTAGGTCGAGGTCAACGCCCGCAAGGCGAGCGTCAACCTCTTCCTCGGAAAGCTCTACGGCTTCTCCCTGAGCCTCCATTTAAGAATGAAGCTCCTCGCGACGTGAGACCCAATCCCAAGCAACTGCGTCTTCTTGGGTTTGGCCTGCAGCCTGATCGAAGACTTGGAGAGGAACATTGCTGTCCCCGTCATTTACCCACATTCCAAAGTCTTGTTTCACTTCAATGCCAAGGCGTGATAACGCATCCTTGCCAATAGAGAAGTTAGGGTAGTTGGTACCACGATTGGTGGTATCGGTTGTCCCGTCAGCTTTTTCTTTGACCTTGTAAACTTCGATCAAAGCGCCATCATCGTCACGCCATTCTTTAGGTTGGAAAGCTATTAAGTTCCATCCTGCTTGACGTATATCCGCTTGCTTACCTATGCACAAAGGTGTTCTCTTGTACACACGGCCAGTCACCTTTCCTCCTGCTGGAGTATCAGAGGACTTTGGTCGTGTTGGTGCTGCTTGGGCGAAAGCTCCAGCGGGTTCCGTTGGAGCGCTACCCGCAGCAGCTTGCGTTGGGGCAGCGGCGGGCTTACTACCGTCAGGCCTGGAAACGCCGCTTTTCAGGCGTCGCATCACAACCCCGTCAGGAGATAAATCTATTTCCTGACCTGATTGTTTAAGCACTTCGCTTTTTACCTGTTCAAACATGGAAGTTGCTTCAGCAATGATGCCTTCATCTCCCATTGATTCGGGGACACTGCGCTCTATGGAGAGCGAGTAGTCCGCTGTTTCGTACGGGGCTTCACTCACTTTTTGGCTGAAGCTAACCGTAACTTTTGCATTTTCTGTCATATTGTCATCCTCCCTTTGGATGTTATTTCCAACAGATCTTTTTTCATCGTACCAGAAACGGCCCACGGCACAAACTAGCAGATAGTGAATTTCTCACCACGGCTTCTGGCCGAGGTGCTTACCACGACATTCGCCTGCTTGCCAAACGGGGCACCATTTGGGTGAGCAATGCCAGCCTTGCCAGTTCATGGGCCAAGGCTCAATGTTAGCTGTCATCAGCGGAACGATTGACCAGCACATCTCGATGAAAGCGTCGATGTGTTCTTGGGTTCGTTCGATAGGAATGTGTTGGTATTCGCCGTTAGCAAATACCGCTAAATTGAATTTACTTGAATCAAGAGCCCAACAGTAAGCGTGGGACTGGATGTCCCATCGCTTCTTCTCCCAAGGCTCATAAAACCTAGACGGGTTTTTCCAGTCCCAAATTTCACCAGACTCGTCTTCCCAATCCGCAGTCCCTGTCAGGATTAAGGTTACACCTTCCCTTGTCCCTATCTCTTTCGAGAAGGTGCGCTCCACGGCACTAGGAACGAGTTGAGGCCAAACCTCGTTGTACCAAACTTCGACGTTGGCTCTGGAGACATCGACAATCTTTTCGTAGGGGTGTCGCCATTCGTCAACAAGAACTGAGTGAGCGGCGATGTAGTCGTCAACCATGTCCCACAGCACGTCTAAGCTGACAGTGGTTTTGGACTTTAGCTGTTCTAGCCCTGCTTGTTCTATTGCGTAGTGGACAGCGTTTCCTCTGAGCAAGTCAGAAGTCTCTTTTTGTTTGTACAGACCAAGACGTTCTTGACGTGCCTGCTCGGGGCAACGTAGGAAAGTGTTAATCCAGCTTTGCCTGAGTTTAATTTCCACGCTTCTCCCTGCGTTATGGGTGATGCCCTAAGCGCGGGGAGAAGTCACGCCTAGGGCATCTCCCTAGATTTAGTTTCGGGGGAACCCCCTGAAGGGGTTCCCCCGAATTCTATAGGTAAGATTACAGAATAACAACCTTCCAAAAAAAGAAACAAAAAAAACCCCCCACCCGAAGGTGAGGGGTTGTGGAATTTCCACAGAAATCAATACGGAGTCTGTCTCTGTAATCTTTCTTCTTTTGCTTGCCCTATCAGTTCATGTGCTCTGGTGCGTTTCAGTTCAATAAACTTTCCAGCTTCGGCTTTAGAAAAGCCTTGCTGATGTACGTCAAGCATTGTTTGTCTCCTCAGGTATCTGAGAACTTTGAGTTGCTGCTCCCACACCCAACACATCTTATCTAAATACCGTAAATGCGCTGGGCTATCAGTGTTCCAAGGTGAGTTATCTTCGGCTGATTTATAGAAGTCTTCAAGCTCCATCCCTAATACGACATAGACGCTTTCGACTTGGTTCCAGTCTGCTTCGTCAGTCATGTCATACCTCTTGCTCTCATTATCTCTCCTCTTGTAAACGCATCAGCATAAACTACTGGGTTGTCTCTTTTGCCTGCAGGTTTTTTGGGTACTTCTTTGTCTGGATTTTCTGCTTTGTATTTTCTTGCTTTATCTCTTCGCTCTTGTTCGTAAAGAGACTTAATACTTCGACACAAATCACATCTGCACCCACGGCTATAATTAGTTATAGACGGGTTACCGTCGCAATCGTGTTTCATTTTACCCTTCCGCATGTCCAGAGCCTCCAAGCTCCTCTAGTGTTGTAAATAGTATGGGCCATAGCTGTATTGGTTTCTATCTCATACCGCTTAGCCCAAGTTTTCTTACCGAAAACATTTGCCCAATAAAATTCATTAACCTGAAAATGGCCGTGGTCAACACCGTTGTAGGCCCGAGGATTGCCTAATGATTCACACCAGACAATCCCCAAGGCTCGTACACAGTTGCTGTCCTCCCATTCATATGAGCAAACAGATTCGGCAATCTGAACTTGCTCTTGTGGAATTTCCACAAACGAAGCAAAGTCCAGAATTCGCCAAATAGCCAACCAGACGTTCATCTAGTTGCCTCTAGCCTCATCAATTTTTCTGTCCCAATAGTATGACTCTGCTGCTTCTTGGGCTTCTCTCTCACTGGCCCGCGAAGGGGCCTCTCCCCCATCTTCAACGATGTACGGGTAGGTCGCACTCATTCGGGCGTAGTTCCGATCGGAGAAACCCGGTGTCTCGTGCCATTGGGGTGTGAAATAGCTTTCCGAGCTGATCTGAGGACCTGATTCAAAATCCTCAATAATGCACATCTTTGAGATCGAGTATGAGCGACTCTCCACGAGAGCTCGTGTCAAGTCATCGGATCGTCTAATCAGCTGCACGCCGCGAGCCCCTCGTGAGTCCACAGGCTTGAGAACGAATAGATCATTATCACTTTCGCACATTGCTCTTTTAATGTCGCTCTCATTCTTGACGGGCCAG
>WLWF01000642.1_pt1 | contig 32630 bp, 44 predicted proteins | sample 6718331 | NCBI WGS metagenome assembly WLWF01 (sample SAMN12718692, study PRJNA515312) | sponge metagenome | isolation source: marine sponge | host: Mycale hentscheli | place: New Zealand: South Island, Marlborough, Capsize Point | collected 2003-05-01 | reverse complement strand
CGTCTAAAGTCACTTCATTGTTGCTTAAAGTTGCGTTTAAAGTGTTGGTTAATATCGTATTTAAAGTTCTCGTTTGAAACCCTGCCACTGAAGAACCACCGCCGGTGCCGCTAGACTTATAGTCCGCGACCGATATTTTTTTGTAGTAAATTAAATTACTACTTTCCTCATCATTAATCGCGGGGATTATACCTTGGAATAGAGACCACCCAACAAAGCCAACACCCTTTTCGCCTTTTGTCTCGTCAATGTCAAGATAGATATTGTTTGTATCATCTGACACAGTAAGTCCGTTAGCTCCATCCGACTCAACTTGATCCCCCAACCCATCGTTAACGTAAAATTTAACGCTATCGACTGTTAAAAGACCATTTAAATCTTTTGGCAACGTGTACCTTGCTGTCCCTGTTGTCCATGTGGTTATACCTGAAGCACTTCTAGCTATATCCACAATATCGGCATTGTAAGCGATCCAGCCTTTTGTAAACTCATCGCCGTTTGTTATTGTTTGAGCTGTTGTTGTTAAAGTTGCATCAACCCCAGTGACATTCCAGTTTTGATTTACTTTTATCTGATTTTCTAATCCTTGACTTATATCATTTTGCTTTTGCTCTAAAGTGTAAGAGCCGACACTAGTTGTTAAAAGACTTCCATTTAAACTAACAACTGTAGCTCCTAAAGGTATTTCGGGATTCTGATATAACGACCAGACAGTTCCATCCCCTGAATTAATGATATACTCAGCATCATCAAGGCTATTTCCGGCTACGTCTGTAATTAACTTTACGCCAATAGCATCATAAGTAAGGCCTAGGTCAAAAATAATCGAGCGCAAATCTGTTGTTAGAAAATCTTCACTAGAACCGTTGTTTGCAAAGTAATACTTTTGTTGGTCGTTGGAATCGTCAATTGCTAGTGAATAATCTCCATCAACATCAAGCGCAACTACTGAGCCATTGTAAACAGGGATGCCGCCTGCATTTGTTCTTATTGGCTGCTGTGCAATAACGCTTGTACCGTCTTCTTGAACTAATCGAGTTTCTTTCTGTGAGGTTCTTGGGTTTGGGTTGTCTGGTTCTCCTACATATATCTTTGCGTCAAAGTATGTACCAAACTTGTCTTTGTTGGGGACGTAGACCCAGGGTAGCGTGATTAATGCCATTTTTTCCACCTGATTCATTTAACTTATGCAAGTATAACACAGGCGATTATTTGGGCAATTTGACAATAAACAGTTGTAAGTTTTAATATTGTATTCTACAATTGAATTATAAATTAAGGAGTCAGTATGAATGATTTGGTAATACTTCACGAAAATAAGCCAATGGTTAGCTCGCAACTTGTTGCTGATAAGTTTGGTAAAGCTCACAGGCACGTAATGGAGAACATAAGAAAGATAATTAAAGATACACCTTCTGATTTTTCAGTGCCGAATTTTCGGCAGTCAAAATTCATAAACTCAATGGGTAGAGAGTATGAGTGCTATGCAATGACTAAAGATGGATTTGCTTTGTTAGCCATGGGATTTACTGGAAAGGCTGCAATGAAGTGGAAGATAGAATTTATTAATGCATTTAACGCAATGGAGAACGCACTGCTTAATAAGCAAGATTCTATCGAGTGGAAGCAAGCTAGACTACAAAGCAAGTCAGCAAGAAAATCATTCACTGATGTGGTTAAATTATTTGTTGAATACGCTACAAACCAAGGATCTACATCTGCTAGTAGGTATTATGAAAATATAACTAAGATGGAATACTCTGCTCTTGAGATTGTTGAGAAGGGCCAAAAGATACCAAAGGATTTTAGGGACACTCTTGATTGTATGGATTTGTGCTTTCTGGCTACAGCCGAGCAAGTTGCAAAAAATGCCATAAAGCAAGGAATTGATAGTGAAATGCATTACAAGGAAATTTACCAACTGGCAAAGGAAAAGGTTTTTTCTTATGCTGACACGGTAAAACTTCCAAGATTAAATTAAACAAAAGCCCCGTTAAGGGGCTATAGGAGTGAGTTATGAAAACTTGGTGTTATGCAGCTTTAGGGGCTATATGTGCAATTTACCTTCCAATGTGGGCAGTTATATCTATAGGAATATTTATTGCTCTTGATTGCTATCGGAGCGTCGAGCCGCCTGAGCCGAGAGAGTGAGATAATCTTGCACATCAGAAAGTGCGCTCTCAAATTGGCTGCTTCCTTTCTTAGAGTTAGCGAGCTTTAAAAGTGCACTTCTAAACATTTTGCTTTCATAAGCTCTAGTTAGGCCACCAGATCCAAGCGTTAAAATAGCAGTTGGCAACGTTGCAGTTATACCAAAGGCCGTACCGATGTACGGCGCTAAAGTTTGCCCCGTTTTTGTTACGACTGACGCATCTTGTGCGCCTCTTGTTGCGTTTAGGACTTTTCTAAGACCTTCAATCTCTTTTCTTTGTGATCCTTTAAAGAATGTATCTAACGCACCCTTATTTCTTTCAAGCTCGCTAACTAGCTTATTAACAGATAACTCTCCTCCAGAGGAAGCTTTGTCAAAAATTCTAGATATAATTGCGGATCTTGCATTTTTCCGGCCTTTATCGCCTAAAGCCTCATACATTCTCTGTCTAACTATGGAATCTTTATTCATTAGTTTTTGATCAATCTGTTCCGGGCTCAAATCCTCACCAGCGTTTAGAATATTTTTTATTCTTGACTTTTGTAGCTTTTCCATTTCTTTTCCATAAACTGCGTTGCCTTTTTTCCAGCTACCTAAATCTTGAGTCGACAAGTTATTTTTGACCACGTCATCCATGTCTTTAGTCATAGCCCCATATATTCTTTTTATAGCTCCCTCTTGTCTAGTGCCTGACTTTGTAAAGTCTGGGGACAAATCTTCCCTAAGTTTCGTTCTCATATCTTCTAAAGTCTTAAAGTCTCCGCCCGTTTGAATATCTTTCTTGTATTTTTCTAGTGTATCTACTAATGCTTGTTCGACTTTTGATCTGGGCTGGCCTCCGGGTAGCGTTGTTAGTCTGTCAATTTCTTTATCTATAGCTTCAATAGTATTATTGGCTGGCGTCTGAATGTCTTTAACTTTTTCAACTACACTTTGCCTAGCGTCTATTGCTTTCTTTTTGACTGCTGCCGCTTTTCCTTTAATTGAATCTATGATCGTGTTGTAGTCAGGGATGTACTTTTTTTGTAAGTTCTCAGCGGCTTGCTGCCTTGCGGCTTGCTGTTGCTCTCTAATCCCTGACGTGCCGACTATGGGGATAGCCTCTCCAACGTCTTTTGCAAATTTTCCGGGCTTAGTTGTCGGAGGTATGACATCAGACGTTGTTAGTGGAACACCAAGCTTGTTTGCATCCTTTATCAGTTCTGCAGGCTCTTTTGCTGGCGCTCCTGTGGCTGCTCTATACCCTGCACCAATTACGTTTTCTATGCCTTTACCTGCCGCACCTAAAGCTCCAGATAAAGCAACGTCTGACAGGTCAATGTCATTACCCCCTCCCATTTTTTCCGTTCCTTGTAAAGCGGCATCTGCGGCTGCTGACTTAACCGCAGCACCTGTTAATGTTGCTGCTTCTCCTGCTGGGTAGAAAGCTGCAAGTTGCCCAAACGCTGGCAACAAATCGGAAGCGGACAAGCCCGGTTTATTTAATGCAACTATTTGCCCAGTTTTGTTGTTAGCTGCGTATATATTCCCTTTTTCATCGTACTGAATGCCAAACTCTGGCCCGGCAGCCTTGATCATTTTTGCCCGTTCTTTAGGGTCTGAAGTTGTAGCTATTGCAGCCGCAAGCTTTACAGCAGAGGCAGTCGGAAGAGTTGAAAGAAAACCAGAGGCTTTGCCGCCAAATATTGCAGATTCAAGCTCTGGAAGCTCCTTTGTCCCCCTAGTTTCTTGTGAATCGCCAGTAACCATATTTTTTAGGTCATCCCACCAGCCAGAGTCTTTTTGCTGCTGGCTTTGTTGGGCCTGTGCTGGTGCGTCAAACTGATCGAATATGTTTTTTGATTGTGGCTGACCTTGCGCGGCTTGTGGCTGGTTTTGGTCTGGCTGCTTTGCATCAAATTGATCGAAGATGTTTTTAGACTGCGGATCTTCTTTATGACCAACTTGTTCTTTCGAATCAAATTGGTCGAAAATATTTTTAGTTTGCGGCTGGCCTTGTGGCTCTTGTGGCTGGCTTTGCTTGGCTTTCGCGGTGTCAAATTGATCGAAGATGTTTGACATTACATTCCCTCCGGCGCATATCCGTACTTGCTTATGAATTGACTTTTGTATTGAGGGTTATTTTTCACAAACTCGATTGCAGACAATGGGGCAACCGAAGGCGCATATCCGTACTTTTCTTTAAACTCTTCTAAAGAACCCGGATTATTTCTAACGTAAGATATTGCTGCCTCTGGTGCTTGCATTCGCGCGTCTTGGCTTCCTTGTTCTGCATTATCAAGATTTCTCATGAATGCATTATAGCTTTTATTGTCATCATATACGTTGTCTACATCGGGAACGGAATACCCGGCATTTTGCATCAGGCTTGCTGCTTTTTTCTGTGCTCTTCCCGTGATTTTAATGATTGTGTTCAAGTTACTTTTAAAATCTTTTTCACTAAGATTTGTATTTAATGAAGCAATTGCAGAACTAAGCTTTTTACCCTCAGCATCTGACAGAGCACCCATTCCCTTCATCTGCTGCACGCTGTCTAAATAAGTTTTAGAATTAAGAGTGTCAAGCAAGCTTTCAGTTTTTGCCGTGTCTGACCCCGGAATTGTCGGGAAAATAGAACTTACACCTGTAGCGCCACTTAGCCCCTTACTGTTCATAATGGTTTTAGCTAGATTAATTGTGTCTGTTGCGTTGGTGTATGCGCTTGTTAGCCCTGCCTTCCTTTCCTGCATCAATTGAGCCTGATTTTGCTTATTGGCTTTGATTTTTTGTTGCAAAGCTTGTTGATTAAGGCTAGTAGTTTTTTCCTTTGCTTTATCTTCTAAAGCTTTTTGTTCTAGCTGTAGCCTTCTTATATTTGCGTTCTGCTGGTTAATGTTTAACATTCCCTGTTGGTATGGGGTCATATGTTGAGGTTGAGCGGATTGATATGCTTGGAAACCTTTTGGGTCATACGTAGCATAAACATTTTTAACGTTCTGCATGAATCCTTTCGGGTCTTGCTTGTACTCTTGCAGAGCCGCCATAGAGTCGGAAGCGTCGCCACCTGCATCATGCACTGTTTGGATGCGTTTCTTTAGTATTTCCTCAGAGTCATTCGGATTTAGTAGAATGTCTCGAGCTGAGTTCACTAAGCTCTGTTTAGTCGCTGCCGATTTGAAATTTTGCGCACTTTCTAAAGCTCCCGCCATTTGAGGGTGATCAACCATAGCCTGAGCGATTGCGTCAGAATCTCCACTTTTAAAAGCTTCGCTTGCCGCCTGTTGCGCTTGCTGTTGCTGTTGCTTTAGTTGCTGTTGCTCCTGCTGTTGCTTTCTATATTGCAAGGCTTGATCTAGCATACCCAAGCCTTGTGTAATGTCACCATGTGGAGTAACTAAAAAAGGGTTTCCGTAAGTCATTTTATTTCACCTAATTTTTTTTCAATCTCAGGGATGTCTATTTGTCTATATCCACTATTATGCAAATTAACACACTCAGGAAATACGCTTTCTATTTCGCTGGCTATGTACCCTTGATCATCGCCATGTAATCCCAATTTCTCAGCTTTGGCATTCCATTCCCAGCGGTATTTTTTAATGTCTGGATGTTTTGTATAAGCTATAACTACAATATTATCCTATAGCCTATAATTAGAAAAAGCCTCCGCAGAGGAAGCGATACCCATTATATTGTTAAGGTTCTGCTGTTGCGCCATTTGATCAGCTTCAGCTTGCCCTTGTATGCCATAAGCTTGTGTTTGCCCAATCTGGTTCATTTGGGACGCAATTTGTGGGGTCATAGTTTGAGTATTTCCTAAGTTGCCATACATCCCAAGCGTGTTGAGCATGACTTGATTTTGCACATTACCAATATCTGATATAGCTTGCCCACTACGCAAATTACCCGTCGCGCTTCTAGCTCTTAGTGCTGCTTCTTCTTGACCGCCTAGCATCGCCTTGTAGAAAGGGTCTTGGGATATGTCAGACTTACCTGTTAAGTAGTCTATTTGTCGGCTTATGCCGATATCCCTAAGCTGATTTGGGAGTTTGTTTTCCTGCTCTAGGTAGGCAAGAGCTTGTTGCTCCTGCGCTTCTTGAGCATTCGCAGCGGACTTGGTCGCATCTCCTGCTGCGCTAGTGTCTGTTAGGTGTAATGCGTCCGTTACGTTAGAAACTATGTTGCCCATTTTATGAAAACCTCTTTTTCGTTGATGTTAAAAAACCTCACAAAACCGCACTTTAATATGAGGTTTTTAACTGATTGCATTGTGACGCATGCCGTTATTCTGTCACACCATCTATATTCATTGAATATAAATTCACAAAATTGATTGATTGCTACACGCAAAAATCGCTTGTTCCTTCCGACTGCCCCAATATGACAGTCCATTGCTGTTCCTTTCATGGTCGCACTGAAAAACACTAAACCATCAAAAGAGAAAAATATGTGATTACTATCGTTAGGTATTCCAATGTTAGGATTTTCACATTGAAAAATCATACTGCTATCCAACCAGTATTTACACCAAAATCAGGGTTGGCATACATCGTGTTGGTGTCAGTGTCTACATACAGCCGGCTCAAGTTAGAAGTTATATTTCCTTCCGGCGTTCCGCTTCCAAACTGAGGGCCCATAGACGACTTAATTTCTTCTAATTCGATGCCTTTACCGTAATAGTCGCTAACCCCTTTATCTGTAATATTTGGAAAGTTCAGCCTAATTGATGCATAGTCAAGCAAAGTCTGCTGCGTAGTTAAGTTAGCTATAAGTCACCTCCAGTGCTCCAAAAGCTAATTGCGCGGAAGTTATGGCCCTAAACTTAAAACCTACAAAATCACGAACATAACCAAACCGCCTTGCGATAAATCTTTGGTTCTTCCCATTCATTTCACTGTATAGATTGTAAAACTCAAACCCATAGGATTGCCCATCGTATGTTGTCGAGAATGAAACCGTTGCTTCTTTATCTGTAAAGCCGGGAATAGTATTTATTTCTATGCTGTCTATGCTTGCGTCCTCTATCGGCAAAAATGGCGAATAGAATAGAAACTCAAGCTCTTTACCGTAGAGAGTAGAGACGCTTTTGTCTAACTTGCCTAGTTTTGCATCGAAGCGATCACCGTACACCCAGCCAACATTAGGAACCCTGACACCATTAATTCCAAGCCAGCCATCTTGAACCGTTGCCGATGTTTTTAGGATTGTCCATGCGTAACCAATACCAACACTTTTTGCAACTGTGTGATTATATAAGAGAGTGTGATTTGGTAAGTTCACGTGTATAAATGAATAGCCATCATCTGTCCTAGATTCTAAAGACGCATTTTGAAGGTCGTCTTCTGTGTATGTGGCTATTATCTTGTCAACTTCTCTAGTTGACACTTGTGCAACTCCTCCCCCAGATACAGCGTAGATGGCATTTGACGACTCTCGACGACTGCCGAGCATAAACCAGTTACCCTCAAGCTCAACAACGCATTTCGTGGCGACTGCCCCAGCTTTTATTGATGCGCCTTTAATTCGAGAAAAGGCAAAATTTGCCCCGCCCGTGTTTGTGAAGTATTCGGTTGTATATCGGTTAAATACAATAACCTGATCTTGCTCTGTCTGCTTCACTGCTATTGTTGGATCTGGCGAGAACTCAGAGGTGGCAAAATCAGTGGCGTTTATTACCTCTTCAGATAGTAGCGTAGTGTGGTATAAGGTTTCGCCGTCAGTGAAAAAGAAATAACCATCGATAAAAGTGATATCAATAGGATTCCCAAGATTTGGATCGGTTATTTCCCTGAACCCTTCGCTGATGTTGTAATACCAAAGCTTTCCATCTGCTACTACGGCGAAGTTATTAAAAGATTGGGCCATTTGAACTTGAAGCGAGCCGGTAATAGTGCCTAAAACAGTCACATTTCCCGCCTCATCAATAGAGATCAGATCATTGCCAGTTACCCTGAAGTGTTTTTTAAATTGATCAGAGTAAAAGCCGCCCCTATCAACTCCAGTTGTCGCGGCAAATAATGTTATGCCCGGCTGGTTTATCATGTAACCGTCAGAGCCACGAATTTTCCTCATGACGGTGTACATATTTACAGGCAGCGCGTCGCGATAGTCTCCATTTTCGATCCTGTCGCCTTGTACTAGATTAATTGATTGAATTGGCATACTTACACCTTTTAGTTAGTGTAAGTATACAGCTTTATCTTGACAAATAAAAACTACAGCTAGGACGTTTATATTTGTTCTACAGTTAAATGGATTTCAACACCCTCTTTCCTAGCTGACTTAAGCTTGTACTTTCTTCCGTCTTGGTAGTAGTAACCATAACGCTCAACATATCGGATTATCTTACCCATATATGGAGAGTTTCTGTGTAAGCTGTATCTGAACTGGTTCATTTACTCTACTCCTTACCACTTAATTACCAAGCCAATATCCACGAACTGCGTTTCTTTGTAGTAAGTATGTACTTCAAACCCAATCTTTTTAAGCTCTGCTATTTCTCTTGCCTGTTTTGCTGTAATCATAACTCACTCCTTTATAATCACTACTTTTGCTATTTGATTTATTGTTAGCAAATCGTATATCCGAAAGTATTGTTCTCTAGTTAATAGAATTTCCATCATTCACCCCATTTTATGAATTTAGATAAAGTAATTCCTGAGTAGCTGCACATCACAATTAGAGTGCTAATGCTAGGCTCCTGCTTGTCGTTTACCCATTGCGAAACGCTTGTTGTACTTCTGCTAGTTATAGAGGCTATATCCTCGTTGGTTAGTCCAGTTTGAGCTTTGTACGTGTTAATGGCCCTACCTAAATCAAACATCATATTTTTCTCCATTGTTTTTTATATATTAAACCAAATTCTACATTTAGTAAAATTTAAAGATAGATTAAGTTTAAGCTTGACTTAATCTAATCAGGTGTCTATTGTTAATGCACGCCAACAAAAGGAGTAATGTATGAACAACGAAAATTTAGTAATGAACTTAATTGAGATGCTTATGAAAGCTGAAAGCAAACCTTTAAAAGAAGACGGCAGTAAAGAAGACGGCAGTAAATCTGTCAAACCTTTAAAATCTGTCAAACCTTTAAAATCTGTCGAACCTTTAGAAGATTATGATTTCCCTGAAGTTGAAGATGTAAATATTAACAACGAAAAATTAATCATGACACTAGCGGACATGGTGGCAAAAGCTTACGCCAAAATTCCGAAAGCTGGGCCAAAGGAAAATAACATGAAAAAACTAACCAGAGAAAAAGTGATTTCAAGGCTAGAAGAAGCGAAACAACAGGGCAAAAGACCAAACTTTTCTTATATGAATTTGTCAGGGTTGGATTTGTCAGGGTTGGATTTTTTACGCGCTGACTTAACAGGCGCTAACTTTATAGCTTCTGACTTAACAAATGCTAACTGTCACAGCGCTGACTTTACAGGCGCTAACTGTTGCTTCGCTAATTTCACTGACGCTAACTTTTACTGCGCGAAATTAGACTTCGCTATCTTCACTGACGCTAACTTAACTAGAGTTAAATTATATAGATCTAACTGTCACTTCGCTAACTTTCACCTCGCCAACTTCACTGACGCTGACTTAACAGACGCTGACCTTTACTGCGCCAACTTCACTGAAGCTTACTTAACAGGCGCTAACTTATATAGATCTAACTTAAAACTCGCTAGCTTAGCATGCACTAAATTAACTGACGCTTTCTTATATGGCGCTAACTTATATGGCGCTAACTTAACTGAAGCTAACTTGGAAGACGCTAAAGGATTGAAATAACATGAACAACGAAAATTTAGTAATGAACTTATTAGAAATGCTTATCAAAGCTGAAAGCAATAAATCTGTCGAACCTTTAAAAAATTGGGAGTTTCCTAAATTAAATGGCGCTGACTTCACACGCGCTAAATCAGAAGGCACTGATTTAATAGACGACAGCAATCTATCAAAAGCTGGGCCATTTATTGAAGTTGGCAAAGCCTACCTTTTCCGAACTGTGACTCACATCGAACTAGGAGAAGTTGAGGCGGTACATGGGGATTTTGTAAAAATTGTTAAAGCGTCGTGGATTGCTGACACTGGCCGATACCATGACTGCTTAAAGCATGGGGAGCTAAACGAAGTAGAGCCGTACCCTGACTATACAGTTGTGCATTTATCTTCACTTATTAACTTTGCGCCTTGGAATCATGCGCTACCTCTTGAGCAAAAATAACAAATATTAGCGGCCTTTATTTTGGCCGCTTTTTTTAAGGATATAAATATGAATGCAACTATGTTAAGAGCGGGTTTTGATAAAATCACTTTAAGTTCTTTGTCTCGGTCTGGGTCTGTGCCAGGGTCTTTGTCTCGGTATGGGTCTGTGTCAGGGTCTTGGTCTCGGTCTGGGTCAGGGTCTGGGTCTCGGTATTGGTCTTGGTCTGGGTCTTGGTATGGGTCTTGGTCTGGGTCTTGGTCAGGGTCTGGGTATCGGTGTAGTTCTGGGTCTTGGTCTGGGTCTAGTTATTAGTATTTTAATGAAGAATACAAAAACCCCATTACCTGGGGGTTTTTGCTATCTCTTGCTGATTAGAACAGAACTACCAAGCTCTGCGGTCACATCGTTTATAGTTGTATTATTAGTAACTTCGACTGTGATTGATTCGCCTTTGTTCAGTATAACGTTTTCTGTCGAGTTGAAAAAAGCGACGTCACGGTTGCCAACAAAATTATTTACCTGACGCGCTTGATTACCAAAAGTTGCCACCGTGCCTGTTGAATCTGTCTTTTTAAATCTGATTTCTAGCTCATCACTCCGCCTGCTTTCTAGCGCTAAATCCAAAACAATTGTAAATTCAGTTGGATTAGATGCATCATTTGTTAGTGTTGGAATTGTTGGGTCTGAGGATGCAGAAAAGTGCTGTAAGTCTGATGCTGTGAATGTGCCCTGAAGCTCTGCAAAGGTAGAAACCGACAAGACAGGAGTGGCGGCCTCTGTTGATACTGTAAGCTTTCCGCCTGCGTACGTGTTTTGTATGCCCACGCAGTTGGTAAATAAAGTTTCTGCGGCGGCTGCTGATATGTTGGGTAGTATCGTTGCATCTTCTGGGTCAAAATTACCATTCCTTGAAATGATACAATCTGTTAGCTGTAACAAGTTGTCATTTGTGAAGTTTGACTTCTCAAAGTCAAGAAATCCGATATTAGATCTCAAGTCAATATTTTGATTGCTTCTAAATCTAGAGGCCATTGAGAAGCTTGGCCCTGCTTTGTAGATAAAGTAGTTACCATTTGTAAGCTGTAAGCCCAAACTATTATCTATAAAATATCCTGAAGACCACGAACCATCCAAAGTAAGTTCTGGAGTTCCGCCAGCTCTGTAAGTGTCTTGCTCTAAAGCTTGGGAATATCCACTTATCGTGCCTAAACTGGTACAGTTTAGATATAGTATGTTGTGAATGACAATCTCTTCAGCTCCCGTGTCGGCCTCGATATCATAGACCTGTGAATCTGCGCCGCCGATCTGAATGTAAAAATTGTTTATAATTAATCGTCCAGAGCTCGATCCGTCATTTTCAAAAAGAGTGTAATTGTTGCTATCACAGATTAAACCTGATGTTCTGAAATCATAGCCTGATATGCTCGAAATTCCATCACTCACTAACTGCAAGCTAACGCCTGAGCCTGTTAAGTCGATAACGCCATCAAGAAAGTAATTAAAGCCGTCCTTCAGTGGTACGTCAAAGTCTGACGCCTGTCTAACAATTACTTGCTTTTCATATGATGAGCCGCCCGGATTTAGTGTAGATCCACCAATGCCGCTAATATATCCCGTCGCCATTACTACGCCCTCTGTGATGTATCGGTCAGATATAAAGATGTAACGCCAGATATGCCAGAAATGAATACATTGTACTCTGCTACGCTTCCCGTAAATTGAACAGTTTCAAGATCTGACAAGTCGAAAGATGCATCTGGGATTGACTCGAAAACATCAGATCCGGCGACTCTTCCAGTTACTGTAATTGTTCCCGTCGGTGAGCTTCCAACCGCCCTAATTGCCATGACGTGATATAAATCGCCACCGTTTTTTGTAACTATTGTTTGATCACCATCCACGGGCTGAAGTGTGAAACTAGTCATATATTCCCCCTACAATGCTATGAGTTGCTTTCGTTGGCAACATTAAAATTTACTTGCCTTTCGACTACCCTTCCGTTTGATGTCGTCATCACAATCTTTAAACTCTGAAAAACGGGCTCATTAACGCCGATAGACAAAGCTTCTACTCGATAAGATATATCAATATCACTGTTAGAAGATGAAACAATACTTAGGCCGCTAGTTGTCGTTATAGTATAAACGGATATGTCTTCCTGATCTCGCAAATAAGCCTGATAGTTTTCTGTATAATCGTTTATTTCTCCAGATACCATCCTAATAGTGCTTGGAGAGTTCGGGGCCAATTGTTGAGGCCTGTAGTATCTAGCCCAGCGATTATATCGAAGTGTGTTGCCATTACCGCGCGGCTGTCTATGTGGGTAAGGAGTAACTCGAACGTTTGCGGTTCTTGATGAGAGATTTGACATAGATTGTCTAGCCATTAATGCTAACTCGTTAGAAATTGTCTTGCCAAAGGATGCCGCCATCCTAGCCGCTAAGTTAGTCTCGATTCCATTAGCTGCCCATAGCTCTATGCCTGCATCGCTATTTACATCAGGAACATCTTCAAAGTTATAACCTAATACTATATTTCGCTCCTGTAACTCTGCCGCCATTCTTTCCAGCAAAGAGAGAGCAAATTGTATTTCTTCAGGCACGGCTTGAGTCGTGATACCACTAATTCTTAGATGCTCAAAAGCCATGTTGATCAAATCTATCTTGGTTATTCTACTCATACCCTAAAGCCTCTTTTAGAGACTTAATTCTGCCTTTTTCCCAATTATCAAGCCCTAAATCCTTTGCTGCTTGTCTGATTTCAGAATTTGACAGCTTGCCGCTTTTGTTTTTATCGGCTTTTAATTCAAGTATATTTTTCACATATCCTTTATTTAAATAGCTATCAACTGCTTTTGATTCGACTATTAGAAAATCACACTTGACGCCCTTTATTTCTACAGCATCACCGTGACGAAATAACATGCAATTTTTCATATTCTACACCAACAAGAAAAGAGGCCTTGCGGCCTCTGATATTAGAATGTTACCGCTACACCGTTGGCAGATGGGTTCCGGTTACACAAACCCCACCATGTGAACAAACGACATTTAAAGGTTAGTGTGTCTATATCACCGTCAAAAACCATGTACATAGTTTGCCCGTTGCTCATAGAATGATTAACTGATTTCATTCCGCCAAATTCATTCATCAAAGACAGCGGCGCATCACCGCCGATTACTTCAATAGAATCTTTATCCCAAAAAATATTGGCTTGAGCTGATTCATCAATGTTTAATCGTGAGACGGTATCGCCTGATTGAATTTGAGTATCAACGTTAGCGTATGCCGCCTCTTCTGCTGACAAAGAAACGTCACTAAGCGCGATGGGCTTAGGGTAAACTTCCAGAGTAGTACCGTCAGGAATTGCCACTACTGTGAAAGTCATTAGCTGACCTGTTTCTGTCTTATCTGCTAATGAGATCGAGTTAACCTGCCCAATGCTCAACTTATCGCCAACATTGTAACCGGTCGAAGATGCAACAGGAATTGAAGCGAAACGATAATCTGAGTTTACATCTACACCACCTACCGACTGCTGGCCTTCCGGCTTAAAGCTTAGGGTAGAAGATACAGTGGTATCCGGAGATGTTCCCCCGCCAAGCGTACCAAGATATGAGCCTGTATATACGTCAAATTCCGCTACGTTTTGGCCAATTTGACCAGTCGCCCAAGCGTTCTCTGGACGACCCTGCAATGTCTGACGAGCTGCCAAATCTTGTCCGAATCGTTGTGTATCTCTATTATTCAAGACAAAACAACGATCTTCTTTTACAGTCTGGCGCTCATTCATAATAGCTTGCGCTTCTGAAATAAAGTCATAGCCAGAAGTCGCGTTAGATCGGTAAAACATTGAGCCCGTATTTCGCACTAAGCTTGCTAGGCTTGCGTTTAAAAACGTGGCTTGCTTAATTCCTGATTGCTTGCCTCGACGCTTCCAGAAGTCCATATCACGCAGATCGTCTGCACGCTGTGTGAAGAAGTCGTTCTTTGGATCTTCTAGTGTCGCCGGGTAGTATTGTTCAACGATACCAGTCTCTTGACCTGTCAGATCCCATCCCTCAATAATTGGCGCATGTTGTTGCACAGGTCGCCAAATTACGTTTTTTGAGTTTTGATAGTCTGCTGCATTCGGTTTGAAAACAGAAACCTTATCTAACATCTGTGTTTGATGTTCGTAGGTTTCTAGCGCGTTTTCAAATAAAACCTCTACGGCTTTCGCTGTATTTAATGAACCCATTTTTATAGTCCTATGTTACCAAGTTGTCGTGTCAACACCTGCGGCTTTTGCTGCTCGCTTGACACTCAACGCAGTCTGTATATCGCCCTTTTTATGTGCGGCATTGTACTTCTTCCGCTGAGCACTATTAACTACGCTAGTGTCTGCATCACCTTGCAACTGCTTTGCTGGTGACGGTGCTTTGCTTATCTTTTTAGCTGGAGCTTGGCTGGTTTTAGCTAGTAAAGTACCAAGGTATGCGATAGCCTGAAAACCGTTAGGGTCATTTTGTAACTTTTCCTTTAAAGTGTTCAATGCTTTCTCATTTCTACCCAAGTAAAACATAACTTTTTCGCTGCCATCTCCTGCCGAGCTTAAATGAGATATAACTGCATCTGCCATTTGATCGCCAGCCTCTGGATAAAGACTCTCAAACGCTTGCCTGACATTACTATCCGCCGCTTGATAGTCTTCTGCAGTAACGAGGCCGCTACTCACTAGCTCCGCTGCTCTCTCATAGTGGTTGTCATTATCCTTCTTAATTCTGCTCATGGCTTGATTGATGCGCTCTTCATCACGCGATTTCTGCGAGGATTTTTGTTGCCTTGCCTCGAATCGCTGCAAATTCCAGTCATCAACTGCGCGGGCGTGTTCGTCCTCATCAAAGTCGAAATCTTCCAATTTCGGCCTTGCTAAGTCTTCAACTTGCGCCGCTTGCTGTGGGTTAGATTTAAGCTGAGCAATTTCTTGTCGCAACTGCTCAATTTCCTCTTTTCCTTCATTGACCTTTGCTTTTAACTTAGATCGAGTTTTGGAAAGAACAGAAATAGGAACCGTACCCACTTCATCCTCGCTTTCCATCCAAGCTTCTAAAGGTTCTCTGCTTTGACCTTCCCCAAGGTCTTGGCCTTCACCTTCCGCTTCTTCTTCTTCCGCTTCTTCCGCATTAGTCTCATTGTTTAAATTTGGGGATGACAACTCCACTTCTTCTTGATCAAGGTATTCCTGATCAATACTCTGCGCCTCGACTTCTTCAGTAGTTGCGTTTTCTGCTTTTAGTTCTGCAAGTGTTTTCACCATTTTTTCCTCGTTGGTAACGATAGACCTAGTGTTATCTCACTAGTAAGATTAACTGATTGCCTCTCAGTCGGGAGTAACTAAAGTATACATGGCGTGTTTAATTAATGCAAAAAAGCGATTATAAGTAAAAAGTTAATCGAAAAAATCGATTATATAGATAAAAGAAAACCCCAATAAGCGGGGCTTTTTTTTGAGTTGCTTTATAGGTCTTCTATATGACTCAAAACTATATATGCTGTATATTTTGCCTTGATCATTTCGAGAATGCCCACAACCTCTGTATGCGTCATTTCTCCAACTGCAATGTCCTCTATTGTATCCTCGATTGCATCCATGAGAGCCACTTGGGCCGACCTGTCTACTCCTGTATTGATATTTACTGCATTATTACTCATTTTATACCCCTAAACAGTTATTACGTGGCACTACCCCTTAGCTTAATCACGTTATCCATTTGCTGAGCTAGTGACTCGTTGGTGAGCTTTTCTGTTTCTGCCATAGTTTTAAGTGTGGTCGCTCTGCGCTCTTCGATTATTGATTGTGTGTCTACAAAGTGCGTATTATTTTTGTCGCCTGCCTGTTTTACTTTTACTGCATCAAGCTGTATTTGTGCTTGTTTGTTTTGCTGCTCCATTTGTTGCGCCTTGGCCTTTTCCATTTCAGCCTGTGCTGCTAGCATCATTGCTGGATCGGGTTGTTTTTGGCTTTGAGCTTGTTGGGCCTGCATTAACATTTGCTGCTCTTCTTGTGTCTCTGGCTTTTTAACTCCCATTATGATCAACTGCTTGCGCGCATAATCTCGAATATCTTTAAATGCCACTCCGTCTACCATAGTGAGGTATTCATTTAACATCATAGTATGCGCTGGCGTCCCCGGAGGTAATGCGTTGGTTAGCTGTTTTATTTCCTCTCTGTTTTGCGCTTTGACAGATTCAAACTTAGGTCCGATATCTGCGTAAACATCGAAAACCATTGTTTTCATTTCCTTTCTAGTTTGCATGTTGAACGTTTCGGGATCAAAAACTGGCTCATTTACTGTCGCTTTTTTGCTGGTTCCGTCTATTGCCGTCAATACAACATCTCTCTTAGTGTCATAAACGTCTCTTGCCATTGATGCGTATATTTCACCGTCACGGCGCATCGCGGTTTTGTGATTATCTTGGTAGACGTAAGACTGCATATCTAGTCTATTCTGCATCGCGTTTACTGCTTTACCGCTTGTGTCGGGATCAATAATGTCTTGCGGCAGCCCCGGGTTTGCAACGTCTTCAACTGCTGCTCTAGATTCTTGTATAGATGCGATTAGAGCTTGTGGCATTGGCTGTTCTGGAGATACTCCTATAGGCCCGCCGGGAAGCTCGCTACCGTCTGCGCTTGTTCTGTGTTGCAGTTGATATGGATAGTTATTCTCTGAGCCTGATTCCTCATACATGCTCTCAAAGCCCTCGATCTGCTCAGGGAAATATATAGGCTTTGGTCGCGGCGATCTTGATACAATGTCAGCCAGATAAGAAAGTTGAAAGTTTCTCAAGCGTTGGGGGTCTTTTGCTAGTCTTGTGACCCCTTCGTAGTGTTCTTGTCCTTCAATAAATGCTCGCTCACCGTAATCTGGAACTATTGGGATATGCTCTCCAGCAATGACTTGCTTATCGAGAATACCTTCACCGCTTACGATGTATAAAGTGACAACGTCACGATATATCTCTTTAGAAGCTACAAAGTCCCAGCCACCATTGATAAGGTCGTCTTCGTTTTCTTTTAGCTCTTCCGGATCGAACTCTTTCGTGTTGCCGCCCAAATCGATCATGATGCTAATTTTAACTTTTATCGTTTCTTTGTAGTAAAAGCGTGAAACGTAATAAACCTCATCAGTCCCACCTAGCCAAGGAAACGAGTAACTGATTTCAGGGTAAGCGAATGATATTGCGTCTGTCTTTTCCTCTCCCGTTAATTCTTCTACTAACTCCCTGTATCCATCTTCAGAATAAGGGGCTAAATAAGAGCAATACTTCGCATCTGACTTGTCAATAAAGCGAGCGTTAGGATCCCAAAAAACGTTATTATTTGCCTCGTAAATTGGAATTCGCCTTATAACTTGCTCTCTGCTTCCGTTTCGGTTTGATTTGTATTCCGTTGTTAACTCCCAAGCTCCAACACCACAGACTACCGATTCTTGTAAAGCATTTTTCTTTGCTTCTTGACTGCGATTATTTCGCATATCTGAGCGATACATGCCATCAATAATATCCGCGCCGCTCTCGTCCGTGTCTTCGATTGGTTCAAAGTTAACTTGTATCGGGTTCGCGCTTAAATCAGACATGATTTGTCTTCCGGCTTTGCGAATAACGTTAAATTCACCCCTATACAATAACTGCGACTCTCCGAGTAGATTATCATCCCACTGAGTAACCCAGTAGAACACTAGATCGTCTGCCGCTCGCTCTCTGGTAACTTGGCCTCTTGTATACGCCTTGTCGTGTAGTTTAAGGATTTTTTCGTGATCTAGTGACATTATCTTCTACCCATAGCATTTAATGACCTTGGCATTCTTGGCTGAACTCTGTTAATTATACTTGACTTATCAAAAGAAATCACCGCGCTATCAAAAAGGTTAGGTGAAGGTATTTTTAATCTGGCCCCGTTTGGTAATGGAACGCCTTTCCTGAGCTCGTCTTTTGTATAAAAGCGAATAGTGCTACCCGGCTTGATTGGTGTCTTGCAAGCTTCAGCTTTTAACTTTTCTATCATCTCGGGCTTGATTGTTTCAGAATCAAAGCTTATTAGTGTGTCAGGGTCGTGATACTTGCCTTCTACTACCGCCTCCCAAGTCCTAAAAACCCGTTCAGCAAAGCTAATAATATTTTGCGACTTTTTATTATGTAATACGTCTTTATTTAGTAGTGGCTTTCCGCTGCTTTGTATGTCTGTAGTTTCAGATTTGAAAACGGCATCAGGACTGTGCATTGCGCTTGATCCCTTGTATGCGTAAATAGAGACGCGCTTCCCGTTGAATGCTTTTGACACGTTATCTCTGAGCGCAGCGCCTAGGCCATCTGCATCGTAACCAAAGGAATCGCAGCCATCTTGAATTGCTCGCTGACAGGCCAAGTCCATTTTACGGTTCCCGTTTTCCCCCTCAATCTCATCAATTCTTGTAAATACAATTCCCTGCCTAGTCACAAAACCGAAAGGATCATTTCCAACGTCTGAAGGGTCGCACGCTGATATAATTGCACCTCTTTTTTGTATTCCGAGTTTTTTATGCGCATCGATACAAGCTACAAACCAATCCTCTTTTATTACTGAATTTGCTACATCATCGTTAAACTTGCCGTGCCATATACCGTCAAATCTCGACTGTGACATAATTCCCCTGCTAACTTTTTGCCTGTCCTTGTCTAGCTCCTGCTGTAATGATTCGTCATGCATAAACCAAGGATTGTCCTCAAATGTTAGCTTGACTATCATGTGGAAATCGTCCTCATAATAACCATTCTTGTCTAGCTCAGCTTGATAAGGAATAATAAACTCTTTGCTCATCGGATCTTGACTAGAGCCAGTGTTCCACAAATACCAAAGCTCCGCGTCTTTTGTATCTCTTAATGTCGGTCCCAAAATATCAATTGTAGATTGCTTTGTTTTTTCTGCCTCTTCCATCAAGAAGTATTTAAAATCAGCTGCGCCTTTCATGTCTATAATGTTCTGCATACCGCCGAAAACAAACTTTCCTGCGTTCGCGTTTCTAATCTCCCATTTTGATGGAACAGAAATAAAACCACCTAGCCCGCTGCGGCTAATTGTAAGTTCGATACCTGCGTATATTGACTCTTTCAATGCTGTCATTCGCTCGCGCAGAGCATAAGCTTTGCACCCTGTAGAGTGTATTTGTGAAACTAAAGTGTTTTGAGCGAAACGTGTTTTCATTCCACCGCGACCACCAAAGAAACATTTATATTTTTTATGCCTAAGTATGAATGGCTCTAACTTCTCAACTAAAAGTACAGTAGGCTCTTTATCAGTAGGTTTCATATCACCTATAGTTCCCTCCCATCTACGAATGATGTTAGGGACTAATTCACCGTCTACGTTTTTAACATCGTCAATAATTCCATAGACAGTAGGCTCTAAGGTTCCACTCACTGATTGAGCAAGAGGCTTAATTTTCTTTATCTCTTTTAAGATGCTATTCATTTACACCTAGCATCTCTTTAATTTGATCAAGTTCTTTTCGTATTTCTGTTACTTCATCAATCTTTAACATCGCAGCGATTGAAGATACAAAAATATTAGCAATATCGGGAGCTATAACCCCATCACTAGCAGCCCTAATAACTTGCGCGGCTTGTTCTGCTGGCTTTGCTTTTTCGTCAAAATCGAACTCGATAAGCGGAAAAGTCGATTTAAGTGGGGGCTCGATTCTTTGTAAGACTAAAGTTAAAAGTTGCGCGTTAGGGCTAGAGTCTTCTGAGCCATCTTGCCCTAAGGCTATCATTACAACTCGCTTTAGAAATTCATGCTCACCACCTTGCACGCTATCTCGTATAGCATCTAACATAAGCGTTTTTTTGCTCTTCCCTCTTGATCTCATAGCACTACGGGACTCTGGCGTTATCTTATTTTTTGGATTTTTGTTTGCCATTCCTCAAAGTTTCCTTAAAGTTTCCTCAAATGTCTACATTAGTTAATGTATACCACCAAATTTCAAAACGCAAAAAGCCGCACATAGCGACTCATTTTTTAACCGATTTTTTCCCCTTGCATCCCCAAGCCTTGCGCCTAACTTTTACTTTTTCGGTCTTCTTTTGTCCTGAAGATCTAGCGCAGTAGTTATCCCCTCTTTTTGTGCCAGGCTTAGATATTCGTTTTCTCGTTTTCCCTTTTGAGTCTTTATATGTTGTACCGTCTGCGTATTTTTTGCTGGCCTTTTGTTTTTTTCTTTCCATCTATTGCCCTTTTCTTGATTGGTGCTCTACGTCTTTTTGTGAAATTGCTTGCTTTTTTGCTGCTTGCTTTAAAGCTCATCATGCCTATGCTCTTTCTGAATATAAGCCAATCACAAAAACGATCCCGCTGATTATGCCGCCACACAAAAGAGTGATAAGAGCAAACTTGAAATGCCTGATCAAGTCCCTGCCAGATTGTGCGGCATAATCTTTTTTTTCAAGATCTATTAAGCGGTCCTCTTGGTCTTTTTGATTTGCTTCTACTTTGTCGAACTTTTCTAGCATAAATCCAACCTTGCTTGTTAGATTTATTGTTGCTTCCGTGTTCTTGTCCATCTTCTCTAAGAGTGGATTTATCGTCACTTTTAAGATTTCTACGTCTTTTTCTAGTGATGAGATTCTTGGCTCGTTCATGATACACGCCCGCCTTAAAAATTAGTGCTACGAAGTAGACTGCGCAGACAGTCATAGTGATTCCTGACACAGCAATATATAAAGTGTACTTGCTAATAATATCACCACTAGTAGTATATCTGACAAACCGAAAGGAAAAAGCGACGCGCTTGAACCTTGCACTATAGAGTCAATGTAATGCAAAATTTTGTTAGAATGCAAGCTGCTAACTGAATAAAACGCCATCACCACGTTTTCTATTGTCATTAACAAAAATACAAAAGCAGTAGATTTTTGGCACACAGTAACGTCGTTACTAATGACAAAACAGGAATCAAATATGTATAAAATTGATACAAGTGGGCAAGCGGCACAAAAAAGGAAGTAAAAAGATCTTAAATAAGCTCCAGCAAACACCACTTCATTGCTATAGCCAAACGACATGGCATAATTGTCAAAGCCAAAAAAAGCAGGATAAGCTAACCATGTTAGCGCCCAATATAAAACAATAGATTGTAGCGCTAACCAGTCAATGCTATTTTTTAGCTTTCTTGATAGGCTTTTTAATGTAGCCGTTTGTTTTACATCCTGAACTTTTAACATTTCTTCGCATTTGCTTGCTCTCTCTGTGTGTTTTAGATTCATCTTTAATCATCCCATTGTCTATAAAACTAACTTTAAGCTTTCCAGATTAGGGATTCGATTTTAGATCTTATCAATTTGCAGCTATCTTTTCCAATATTGTATCCACTAATGATAAAATAAGTTGTCATTGAACTTATCCAAACTATAAGAACGCCAAAAAAATAAACTATAAATTCCATGCTCCCCCCCCCCTTGCCTTTGTGCTTTTATATTTTAGTTAATGCACCAGCACAAAAACAAGGGAAGCTTCTTATTTCTTGGCACTTCCAATCATATTGCCGATCATGTAAGGCCCAAGATAAAATGCCAGGGCTGACATTGCACCCCAAAACATAACTTCGCTATTTACTATTTGCCAGTAGAAGCTTGATAGGCTCTCGTCAAACGGCCTGAACGCTGCTGTAAGAAACACAAAAAAAAGTTCTGAGTAACACCAAGCTAAAGCCAACTTTCTTCTGGTTTTGCTACGTATTGTGTTCTCGCTTAGCGTGCTTTTAACAAAGTCTGAGACATCCTGGTTCAAGTTTGCTTTGTATTTTATTTTTTCCTCATCAGTTAGATCCATGTTGCCAATCCAGCCGCCTACCTGCTCTAGTAGTCCGTTATCTTTATCAAGAATATCATTTACGGCTTTTTTTGTGTCAAATAAATTTGATAGCCATCCCATGTTCGCTCCTTAAAAATCGTAGCTACTTGATAATTTCCCAGTTCTTAGAACTTCTGCGTGTCGCTTTGCTCTTTCTGGGGTTTGTCTCGCCCATTTAGAGCTTAAGGCTTCCTCTGCTGCTTTTTCGTAGTCTTTATCCTCTAATGCTGCAATCATATTTTTAAACTTTAACAATCCAGACATGCCGAGCTGATATGCCATAGATTTGATAATATCTTGTCGATCTGAATTTAAGTTTACATACCATGCGTGTTTTATTAATGAGTTGCGGATATATTTTAGTTCCTCACTCAACCACACATAAGCAACCTCACGAGAGCAAGTAAACTTGTACATTGATAGCGAAGCGTTTTTGGGCCCAATTTTTTTACCTATCCCAATAGTCGGGTATCGCTCCGAGCAATAATACGGTTCAGCTTTATATTCTTCTTCAAACTCAAGAACCTTTTCTATCATAAAACCCCCAGTTTTTGTATTTTTTAACCTTTTTTCGTTTTACTATCGTTACGTAAGACTCCTTAACAATAGCAGCAATTAGCATGTTTCACCTGCGTGTTTCATATGTAAAGTACATTTGAGCTGTATAGTGTATTAGCAGTCATATTTATTTCCTCGAATTAATAAAAGCCTACTCACAAGACGATTGATATACCTGCGAGTGAGCGTGAAACTAAATTTTATTATCGAAATGCTCTACATAGATTTGGTTAGAACATCTGTTGGCACTTTCGTTATATCCGCAGCATCAACAATAATATTGCAAGCGTCTCTGCTAAATGCGGTTTCTTTCATTAAGTCTCTAATCTTAATCTCTCGCTCGAATCCGCATAGCTCTTTATATCTCTCTATGTCTATAGTTATTTTTCCACTGATAGATTCTAACGCTTCTTTTTCTTCTGGAGTTTCTATATTTTTCGAGTTAAACGAGTTTAACCAATTAACTATATTTTCTTTTATTGACTCTCCAGCAGAAGAAGCAGCAGCAGCAGCCCAAGCAGCATCAGCAGCAGCCCAAGCAGCATCAGTACGAGCAGCACGAGCAGCAGCCCAAGCAGCAGCACGAGCAGCATCAGTACGAGCAGCACGAGCAGCATTAGCAGCAGCAGAAGCAGCAGCACGAGCAGCAAGAGCAGCATCAGCAGCAGCAACACGAGCATCATCAGATTTGCATGCTTTCTTGTTTTCTTCAGTTGTTGATTCTATCCATTTTTTAGCGGCTTCAATTGCCAACCTTGGAGCTTTACTTAAATTGTATTTTTCGTAAATATCGATAACTAATTCAGCGCAATAAACTCCAAATCTAACTTTATCTACATGACTAAAATCTGATATGCATTCTTCAACATTCGAATAGTTAAAGTTTTCTACTGTCATTTCATTTTTTATGTTCATAGTATCCCAACCCTCTCGCATTGCTTGACGAACTTTTTATTTCTAGATGTTACTTTCCCGTTGAGTTTCTTAGACTCTTTATTGTATCGATCAGCTATCTCCCATATTCTCCCCTTGTTTGTGTATTGGTCTACGTTACCACCTAAAAATTCTTTATTTACCATTATTTTTATTCCTTCTATTTAATAGTTCTTTGCATTTTTTTGTATGAAAGCCCAATATAATTTTATAGCTCTATAACTTCTACTTTCTTGTGCATTAGTCGAGTTTCCCCATTTTCTCGCGCTGCTGCTCTGGCGTAAGCATTTTTTCAGTCGTTACACCTTTAGTGCGTTTTCGAGCTGAGCACTCTATTCGATCAAGCTTTTCTTTCAAATGTTCAAATGTTTCTTCTATAAGCTTTTTATTATCTCTAGTTTTAAGCTCAACGTTAACCGCTTTTGATAGTTCACTTAGTGTTTGTGTGTTCATGACACCCTCCCTTTAGTTGATGAATTAAATTTAAACAAAAAATTAAAAATAGTCAATATAATTCACTATTATTTTTTTTAGTTTTATCTATTGATTTACTAAAATGGAACTGATAAATTAAGCCACATAAAGGAGGCAACATGAAACCGTCAGAAAAAGCAAAAAAGCTTGGTTTCAAGTCACTAAAGCAAGTGGCAAAGATTCTAGGTGTAACTGAGCAAACAGTTTTTAAAAAAGCAAAAAATAATAAAGAGTTCGACAACTTACTTGTTGGAGCAAAACTAAAGTTATCACTTGCGCAAATTGATTTTTATCGTGATTGCTCAGCAAGAGAAAGCATAACTTTTGAAGAATGGTTGTCTAAAGAGGATTTTTAACATGAAACTATCAAACGAGACTGGCGAATTGTTCAAGGCTTTCGCTAAATTTCAAGGTGAATTAGATAACGCAACTAAAAATTTAATCAATCCGGGCGTCAAGAATAAGTACGCTGACTTAGCGCAATGCATTAACACAGCAAAACCTGTACTTGCCTCCAATGGCCTTGGTGTAACGCAGATGATAGGTTGCTCGAATGATGGAAAGCAAACGCTTATAACAATGATGACTCACGAATCTGGTCAATATATGTCTAGTGAATTTCTTTTAGTTGATGCAATGCTTCAGGGCCAAGCTGGCAAGAACCCTGCACAGGTTTTAGGCTCAGCAATTACTTATCAACGTAGATATGCTTTTGCTGCAATTATCGGAATGGCTCAGCAAGATGATGACGGAAATAGTGTGACGCCAACTAGCCAGTATCAACCACAACAACATCAACCACAACAGCAAAAGCCATCTAGTAGTGAAACCCTAAAAATATTCACTGCCTTGATCGGCTCTTGTACTACCACACAAGCATGTAATCAAGCTAAAGAGAAATTCTTTGTGCAGTATGGCAAAGGATGCATGAATACAGATGATTTAGATAAGGCCAAAGCAGTATTTAAAACACATTCAGAAGATTTAAAAACTAAAGGAGAATAACAGTGGGAATAAATGTATTTACAGCTGGCGGTCGTTTAGGTAATGACATGGATATCAGATTCACACAAAACAATAAATGTATTGGTTCATTTTCTCTACCTGTCGAGTCAGGCTGGGGAGATAACAAAAAAACAGCATGGGTAACTTGTAAGGTTTTAGGCGATAGGGCCCAAAAGCTAAGCCAGTATTTAATTAAAGGAAGCCAAGTGACTGTAAGCGGTAGCTTTCAGTTTGACGAGTGGGAGAGAGACGGTGTTAAGCACTCTAGGCCTGTTATTATTGTAAATGATTTGCAACTTCCTCCGCAAAATCAATCTCAACAACCTGTTCAGCAGCAACCACAATACAATGAACCATCAATGAATTTCGATGACGATATTATATTTTAACAATCAGACACAATACTAACTAACGGGGCTTTATGCCCCTATGGAGTGAATATGAACGTCAAAATAATGGCATTTTTTACTTGATTAACAAACGCTAACTGTTTCCGCGCTAACTTTCACGGCGATAACTTTGAAGACGCAAAAGGTATATAAAAATGAAAAAACTAACCAGAGAAGAAGTGATCTCAAGGCTAGAAGAAGCTAAACAACAGGGCAAAAGAGCAGACTTTTCCGATATGGACTTGTCAGGGCTGGACTTGTCAGGGCTTGATTTTTCATTCGATAACTTAACAGGCGCTAACTTTACAGACGCTGACTTAACAGATGCTGACTTTTACCGCGCTGACTTAACACGCGCTAACTTAACACGCGCTAACTTTACAGACGCTGACTTAACAGATGCTAACTGTTTCCGCGCTAACTTTACAGATGCTAACTTGTACTGGGTTTACTTAACAGGCGCTGACTTAACAAATGCTAACTTAACACGCGCTAACTTTACAGAGGCTTACTTAACAGGCGCTAACTTTACAGACGCTGACTTAACAGATGCTAACTTTACACGCGCTGACTGTCACCCGCGCTAACTTTGAAGACAAAAAAGGGATAGATAAATGGAAAAGCTAACTAGAGAAGAAGTGATCGCAATACTGGAAGAAGCTAAACAACAGGGCAAAAGACCAGAATTTTCTTATATGAATTTTTCAGGGCTGGACTTGTCAGGGTTGGATTTTTTACGCGCTGACTTAACATGCGCTATCTTAACACGCGCTGACTTAACAAACGCTAACTTAGACTACGTTGACTTAACTGACGCTGACTTAACTGACGCTGACTTAACAAACTCTAACTGTTACTACGCTGACTTTTACTGCGCTAACTTTACACGCGCTAAATGTCACGGCGCTGACTTAACATGCGCTATCTTAACACGCGCTGACTTAACAAGCGCTAACTTAGACTACGTTGACTTAACTGACGCTATCTTAGGCTACGTTGACTTCACTGAAGCTAACTTAACAGGCGCTGACTTAACAAACGCTAACTTAGAAGGCGCAAAAGGTATATAAAAATGACTAACAGAGAGATTTATATTGCTGTACATGTAAATTTAAAATCGGTGCACCTATCTGCATCAAAATATAAAGAGTTTGATGATTACCTAAATTCAAATGGCCTTGGTGATGATATCGAGGCATATAAGGGTGGGGGTTATTATACAGTACAGCGTGATTTTAAAGTTATAGATATAGAAGGATAGGCCCTTTCGGGCCTTTTTTTGGTTGATTTGTGCTACAAATGATGTACAATTAACACAAATAACAACGGAGGCGATTAATGAAAACATTTCCAGTAAGGCACGCAAAAAGCCAACACATAAAGGTGGAAGATATCATGTCAGATGTTGGTTGTGACAAATCAACAGTTGTGAGGGCTGCAATGTGGTATGGATTGCAAGAAATTTGCAAGAGCATCCAGAAAGACAAAGATAAGGCTATAGAAAAGCTAGCCATTGCAAACCTTAAAGCTAGATAAAAAAAGCCCCGCTGCAACGGGACTAATTCAACCACATCGAGGTAATTATATCATGACTGGATGGATAAAGCTTCATAGGTCTGTTTCTGATAACTGGGTATGGAATTGTGAGTTTAGCTACGGACAAGCTTGGATTGATTTATTATGCCACGCCTGCCATAAGCCAAATAAACTTACTATCAAGGGGCAGTTGATATTGCTGGGTATTGGCGATCAAGCTAGGTCAGAGGTGACTCTATCAAAAGCGTGGAAGTGGTCGAGAAACAAGGTAAGGAGGTTTCTTAGTAACTTAGAGAAAGACGGCATGATTGAAAGAAAAACGACACATCTAACTTCAATCATAAGTATATGTAATTATAGCAATTTTCAGCATTGCGATACAGCAGACGGAACAGCTAAAGGACAGCTAAAGGACAGCAGACGAAACACAAACAAGAATGTAAAGAATGTAGAGAATGTAAAGAATACATTCAATGCTAAGCGCATTATCCCCATTTGGAATTCTTTAGGATGCAAACAACACAAGGGTTTAACACAGTCAGCATCTAATTCACTAGCTAAAACCTATGCGCATTACTGCAAAGAATCTGAGAGCCCTAAAGAGCTAAATGACTGGTTAGAGGCTTATCTAAAGAATGGATTTAAGAGATACATGACAGATCATCACAGACAACTAGATGACGGGCAATGGTCAGCAGATTTAGAGTTCGCCGTGAGATTTTCAACTTATGACAAAATTAGGAATACAAAACTGTGAATGATTATATAGAGTCCGAAAAAGCAGTAATCGGCGGATTGTTGATAATTGGAGATCTAACTTCTGATTCATGCCAAAAAGTTTTAACCATGGTAAAAGCTTCATCATTCGCGAGTAGGCATCATCAAATAATCTTTTCTGCGATTAAACGGTTTGCGTCTAAAGCTGAATTTGTCGATATGATAAGCCTTGACTCTGCATTGATAAAAAATGGTCAGTCAAAAGAAACTGGAGGAATTTCATATATTGCGGACCTAGTAAAATCTGCAAATGTCTCTGCCTTAATTTCGCACGCCGAAATAGTCAGAGAAAACGCTATATCTAGGGTTATTAATGCAAAACTTAACGATGCTATAGCCATGGTTAACGATCAGGACGGAAGATCAATCTATGAAAAGACTGGCGAACTCGAATCAATGATAAGCGCAATTCTTGAAAGGTCTGTTAGAAATAAAACAACCGGATTAGTTCATGCCGCTGAGATATGCGAAAGGTGGACTGATGAAATGCAAGAAAGGTTTGATAATCCTCAGGCTCAATCTGGCTATGCAACTGGAATTGTCGGACTAGACGAATTGTTAAAGCCTAAACTGGTTAGAAAAGGGTCTTTGGTTGTTGTTGGCGCTAGGCCGAAAATGGGTAAAACTGCGCTGCTTGGAAGCCTAGTTAAACAATTCGCTTTAGAGCATAAAAAAGGAACTGCTTTATTTTCTCTTGAAATGCCAAGCGATCAGATAATGGAGCGCATGATTTGCGAAAGAGCAGATGTAGATGGAAAGATATTCTATGAAGGAGCTGATGACCAAGCGGACTTTTCACGAGTTTCTGTAGCGATGGGGGATTATATAAACTCAAAGCTTTATATGGACGACACGCCAGCAATTACTATTCAACACATACAAAGAGAAAGTCGCAAGCTTGCGAAAAAAGAACCTATGGGATTGATTGCCATTGATTACCTAACATTAATGGAAGCAGAGAGGGCTGATAGAAATGATCTTGCTTATGGAAAGATAACCAAGGCTTTAAAGAATTTAGCTAAAGAGCTTGACTGTGTTGTGTTGCTACTTACTCAGTTGAATAGAAGCCTGGAGTCAAGGACAAACAAAAGACCCATGCCGAGTGATAGTAGGGATACAGGACAAATAGAACAGGATTGTGACTTGTGGATTGGCTTGTATAGAGAATCGGTATACAACGATGCAGTTCCAAATGAACAAAAAGGACTCACAGAATTAATAGTTAGGCTTAATAGGCATGGAGATACTGGAACGGCTTATTTAAATCTTGTGAATGGATACTTCAAAGAGGCGAAAAAATTCACATTCGAGAATGAATATGATGATGATTACTAACAAATAAAGGAACATTAATATGAATGAATTTATAATAGGAAATATTTCAGCATATCTAATTGAGCTCGGTGTTTACAGCAGGTCACATCTCTTCTTATGGAGGAAGTCATGAACATTGGTAAGGCATTAACTTTATGCCGTAATCAAAAAGGTATGACAAAAACCAAGTTAGCCAAGCTAGCTAATATTTCCGTTTCCTACTTAACTCTTTTAGAGCAAGGAAAAAGAGATCCTAATTTATCTACTATAAATCAGATATGTAGAGCTCTACATGTACCAACGAGTATATTAATGTTTCTAGCTTCTGATTTATCAGAAAAAGAAGGGATTAGTGAAGAACTAGCAGCTAAACTTTCTCATACCGCCCTTTCTTTAATGGAGGCTGACGCGAAAAACCTCAAGAGGCAAGAGACGCAATAAAAACCATATACGGAACCGAAGTCAAAATGATTGAGCTTTTTAGCAGAAAGCATGTTAGAGGTTGGGATGCTTGGGGAGATCAGGTAGATGACCAGTGAGTTTTTTATCAAAAATGTAGATGGCCTGCATAGAGTGAGTTCCTTTGTGCATGACCATTTCAATAAATCAGACAAGGCATTAAAACTTAGGATTACTACGTGCGGTAAACGGTCACTAAGTCAAAACGCGTTTCAACATGTGATTTACCAAGAAATCAGCAAGTACCTAGTATCAAAAGGCCGTGAAGATTGGACGCCTGAATTTGTTAAGGAGAATATGAAGAATCACTTCTTAGGATGGGAGAAGAAAGAGTATATAGACATTTCTAGCGGCTGTGTAAGCGTGAGAGAGGTTTTAAGGAAAACTTCGACACTTGATAAGGGTGAGAGCTTTAACTTTACTACACAGTGCTTAGAGTGGGCAGAATCGATAGGGTGTAATATACGTATACCTGATGATTGCGCGTACAGACAAATGATGGATGAGCAAAATGGCATCACGAATTTATAGAAACAAAGATATCGGAAAGCATATACGCGAAGAGTTAACTTGCTGCATCACTGGGCAACCTAACCCAGTGAATCATCACCTAATAGGTTACGGTTACTCGGGAACGGGTACGAAAGCGGCAGATTATCTACAAATGTCTCTATGTGATTCTCTACATCGTGAGCTACACGATGATGGATGGAAGTCATTCGAGAAGAAATATGGACGCTCACAGTTCAGCATGGTAGCTGAAACGCTAGTCAAGCTACACGTCGATTGTGTGATTGACATACAAGATTTTATTCTTCCTGAGTGGTTGTATTCAGAACTTTCTAAATTTACTCAAAAATTAACTGGGCAGACATATGAAAATTAGTGGAAGTGAAGCAATTTTTACTATCGGATGCGATCCAGATTCAACAAAGCACGGTTTTGCACTATTTGAAAATGAAAAGCTAGTTTCTTTAAATAGCTTTACTCTTCTTGACATGCAAAGATTTTTAACTTCATTTTTTGGTGATGATTTCAGCTCTTTAGAGTTTCATTTAGAAGATAACGCCAGCGAAAAAAGCGCATACACAGCGAAAAAGAAAAGGGGAGAAAGCCTCGCAGTTAAGCTTAACATTGCGCAAAAAATAGGCATGGTAAAGCAGGCTCAAATCGAACTAGAGAGAATGCTTAAAGAGCTAGGGATAAAAGTTGTTCATAGAAAACAATCTAAGCGTTGGAAAAGCGGCGATGCGGAAGTTGAAATATTTAAAATTGCAACTGGTTGGACAAGTCTAAGCAATGAAGACACACGTTCAGCAGCTTATTTCGGATATGTAGGTGCTAGAGAACGAAAATTTTTAAAGAGGTCTATAGGATGAACACAGAATATTTAAAACGCGTTTTAGAGCTTGTTGACAATGGTTTGCATTTGCAGTTAGCCGCTGAAAAGTCATTTGTCACACCGCATGGACTTTCGATGTCACTACGTAAGACGGAAAATTATCTAGGCTTTAAAATCATTGAGAGAAATCATAACAATTACTTGAGATTGACAGAAAAAGGCGCTCAAGCTGTTGAAATAATGAGAGAAATCGTAGAGCATGCTAAGCTTCTAGAACGAATCAAAAACCATTAATAAAACTGGAGAAATTACTAATGTATAGAATAGAATTTTCAATAAGATGCGAATCTGGCGCAGAATCAAAAGCTATAGTAAGACTTGATGACATTATTGATGTTGTTGTAAAAGGCCACGATTGTACTATTACAACTGATGGATTCCAGTATTTTACAGACAAAAAGAATATCAGCGGATACAAAAAGCTTTAGTAGAAACAGGGAATCTAGTGACTATTTCTACTTGACAGTTACGCTCAATTAGCGCATTGTTGTTGTTGCCATACACACAGCACAAAATTAGCAACATTCACTACTTACAAAAGCTTCCAAAATTTGGAGGCTTTTTTTTTACTGCTTCGGGATTATCATCACAACCAATGCGCCAGATATTAACGTACCAATACCAGCGCCAGCAGGTCCACCAAGTACGCCACCGACTAAAGGAGCGTATTTTGATATTTGTTCACTAATATCATTCTAATTCATAAAAGCACCACTTGATTAACTTGGTCATTTGTTGTCGCCTCGCTAATATCAGCCTGTGCCTTTGCGTATCGCTCATTGAAACTATTAATATATGTACTCATGTCTGAGAATACTTGTTCGGCTTGTGTGGCTGTCAAGTTAACCATAGTGTTGTTTGAAAGTACCATTCCTCCTAATGAAATTTTAGCCATCATTATTCGGTTTTGGTTTTCTGGCGTGCTGTCATAGCTTACGCCATCGGATACAAATCCAGCGTAAATCTTTTGATTATATTGCTTTGTGATATCCGCTAGCTTTTTTTGCTTGCATTCTTCAAGTGTAACTGTTGGAGGACAAAAACCGCCGTCAGGCAAGCAGATATAGCCAGCAAAAACATCATCAGGAATTTCGACAAACCCACTTTGAGGGGCAAAGCTGATGATAGTTACAATATCGTTTTCGATTTTTCCGTATCTCATTATTTTACCTTCCAAAAAGTTAGTTGCGCATATACAGAGGAACGATTATCCAATGTTGCTATTCCTAGCCCACTGTTGGAAATTCCAGCAAATATATAGTGACTAATTTTAAAAGTATCTTGCTGGGTTATGGTAAAAACTTCGAAACCAACAACTGACGACGTTTGTGCAGAATTGGTAACAGAGTTGTATTCTGATGTTCCTAGCAATCTAATGCTTCCATCGCCATTTTCTACGCTAATCCTATGACTGTCTCCCTGAAGACAAGGCGCTGACGCATAAACGACATAAGTTCCTGCGTCTAAAGTCACTTCATTGTTGCTTAAAGTTGCGTTTAAAGTGTTGGTTAATATCGTATTTAAAGTTCTCGTTTGAAACCCTGCCACTGAAGAACCACCGCCGGTGCCGCTAGACTTATAGTCCGC
>WLWF01000638.1_pt1 | contig 32735 bp, 42 predicted proteins | sample 6718331 | NCBI WGS metagenome assembly WLWF01 (sample SAMN12718692, study PRJNA515312) | sponge metagenome | isolation source: marine sponge | host: Mycale hentscheli | place: New Zealand: South Island, Marlborough, Capsize Point | collected 2003-05-01 | reverse complement strand
GAACTGCATGGATTGACAGGGGCATTTTTGATTTCCCTTTTGCAGCAAACGCTGACGGTTATATTTATGAGCATGAAATCGGATTTGACGATGGTACAACTAATCCAACCACACCAATTAATGCCTTTATACAATCTAGCCCTATAGATATAGGAGACGGTGAGCAATTTATGTTGCTTCGTAAGATGATTCCAGACGTAGATTTTAGGGACTCTACGGCTTTACTTCCCGATGTAAACATAACCTTAGATGTAAAAAACGCCCCAGATGGTACTTATTCTAAGACAGAAACAGATGCGTTTGTAAAAACACAAGCTGCTGCTGTAGATGCAAGAACAGAACAACTATACTTTCGACTTCGTGGCAGGCAGATGCGTTTTAAAATTGCATCGGATGACCTTGGTGTAACGTGGCGTTTGGGTTCTCCTCGCCTTGATATACGATCAGATGGGAGGCGCTAATGTCTAGGCGTTTATCCCGTCCATACTTTCCTATCCCACCAGATCAATACCAGAGAACGTATTTTGCCGAAGTTATTCGTGCGTTTTCTGTGTTTTTAGAACAGATTCAAAACCCAGGTGACGTAAGGGCAACAGACATAACCATAACTGATTTGCAAACAGATGACAGTGGATTAGAACCTGGGGCTTTATTTCAGCATGATGGTTATGTTAGAGTACCTTTAACCCATTCTGCTTTTCTTCGTGGATCTCAAGGCACAGGAACAGTAGGAACAGTAACAGTGAGCACAACATGAGTGATGAACATATTATAGTAATAGGGGACGGCTCTAGATTTAGACCATCCACTTCAGTAGATAGATTACAGTGCCATAATTGTGATAACGTAGTAGACACTCCAGAAGAAGTCGCATCTTATCCAGAGGGGACGTGTCCTGATTGTGGACAGTCTTGGACGGGAGAAACTAAAAGACACACGGCTATTACAGTGACCGCACCCGAAGCAATATCAGGAGAGGCGTGATGGCGGAAGAAGCAGAAACAGAAAAGAAAAAAGGTGACTTATTCTCCTCAATAGGTGCACTTGTTGGCATGGTTGCCAGTGGAGGTAATCCACTAGGCGCGGCCCTTGGTTCTGGACTTGGTAGTTTACTTAGCGGTGGATCTTTAGAAGATGCACTCCAAGCCGGAGTAGGTTCTTCTTTTCAAGGGGCGACTATGGGTGTCCCAGGTTTGGCTTTGAATGCTTTGGGTAATCGAGGAGGTTCACGGTCAACTGCGGGTGGTATTGCTAATCTAGTAAAGAGTCCTCAAGCCCTACAATTCGCGGCTATGGCTAGTGGGGGTAATCCCGCGCTCAGAGCTTTGGCGTTGGGTTTAGGACAACAAGGTGAAGGTGGCAATAAAAATGTCATGAACTCTTTACTGCAAGGTATAATGGAAGAGGAATTGTACAAGCAACGTCGCCCACGTTTTGAAAACTTAATGTCAGAAACAGAATTAGCTCAGTATAATACTGGAGAAAGAAGACCAGATTATAAGGGCACACCTGTGATGGCAGCAATGGGAGGCATGATTGCAGGCCCAGGTACAGGAACCAGTGATTCAATACCCGCCGCTATCTATCAAGATGGTGGCAGGGTTCAAGAAGCAAGGCTTTCGGACGGAGAGTTTGTTATGACTGCTGATGCAGTCAAGGGTGCAGGGGGCGGCAATCGAGCAAAGGGAGCCGCTGAGATGTACAAGATGATGAATCAATTTGAGAGGAGAGCATAATGGCTGAGTCTACCGTCAAAAGTATGACGCTTCTCCCAGAGTATCAGGAGAAGTTTTTAAAAGATCTACTAGCCAACATCTACAGAGTTGATGAAGAAACAGGAGAAGTGGGTGGTATTGCATCTAGATCTCCGTTGTATGGCACTCCAGTTATGGATGCAGACGGCAATCAGTTATATGAAACAGACGACGGTACGTTTACTTCTGACATAAACCTAGCGAAAAAAGATCAGTATGGCTCTGCTATCCAAGCAGTAGAGGGTGGCGTAGCTGCACCAGACGTAATTAGATTTACCGAACCTCAAACAGAAGCCATACGTTTGGCGCAAGAAGGTGTCGGATCCTTTGAACCATTTCTAACAGACGCACGAGGTGCATACGACGAAGGGCTAGAGTCTGTTCGTCCTACACTCGGAGCATATGATCCTACCTCCTACAAACAATTTTACGATCCGTTTGTAGAACAAGTCATTGACACAACCCTTTCAGACATCCGTCGCCAAGCTGATATGGAAAGAAACAGAATTGGTGCAGAATCTGTGGGTGCCGGAGCATTCGGTGGATCACGTCAGGCTGTAGCGGAGCAAGAACTTGCACGTAACGCAGCAGATCAGATGGCACGAACAGGTGCGCAACTACGTTCAGCTGCTTACACTGGTGCGCAACAACAAGCTCAGTCTGCTTTTGAAAACCAGATGAAACGTGGACAGACTGGTGCTCAATTATTCCAGACTCTTGGCACGGGACTCGGTGCTCTTGGAGAGGCATCACAGCAACTAGGTCAACGAGATGTAAACGCACTGTTTAATGTGGGTCAGTTGGAACAAGGACAACTACAAAGAGAGTTTGATGTACAACGAGAAGGTCAGCTTGAAGAAGCTTACGAACCGTTTGCTCGATTCTCTTTCATGAGAGACATACTGAAGGGTCAGCCAGGTGCATCTACTGGATTAGTAGCCACAGGCACACCACAAAGAGGATCTCTTGGTAACATATTGGCAGGGGCTAACACTGCTTCTTCTGCTGCGGGGCAAGGAAACTTATTTGGTTTGGGTAGTTTAATGAATGTAAGCGGGGCTTAATATGAATGGGGTTTATAATCGTAAGTTGTTTATAGATACGGCTAGACCTGCACGACAGAAACTAGCAAAGATGGGCGGTATCATGGCCTCCTCATCCGATCTCATGCAAGCAGCGGTTCCTCCCGTTCAGCCCATGGCCCCCGCACCTATGCCGATGCCGCAAGCTATGCCACAACCAATGATGATGGCACCAGTTATGCCTGCACAACCAATGCCGATGCCTACTTCGGCTCCTATGCCTGCACAACCAATGGTTCAACAGACCCCGCCCCCCGCTCCTATGCCCCCTGTAATGATGAACACTGGCGGTGCAATAAACGAACAGCTTAGAGCGTACTCTCAGATGGGGCAGCAGATGGGAAAGGATGCTAGACAAGGATTAGGTCAAGATCGTTTTACCAGACCTAAACCAGTTGATGTGTCCAAGGCTCCTACCGTTGAACAAACGGGAGGAACTACAGGTGCTCTTGGAATATTAGAATCATTAGAACCAGGTGCAGCAGATGCGGCTATCAAACAGTATGGTTCATATGAGGCAGCAGAAAAAGCTCTCAGTGAAAAGGGTCAGAAGATTGAAGACCTTGAGGGAGAAAAAGACGAAAAGAAAGCAGTCAAAGGTGTTCTTGATGCAGCAGAGGTTCCAGATACTCCAGAAGGTAAACAAGATTTTGCCCGTCAGGTTTTTGGTATGGAAGATGTCAGTGACATAGCAGAGATAGATCGTCGGATTGTAGACGTGCTCCAAGGGAATGCTGTAGGACAAGGGGCTGATGCATTTGCAAGGGCTACATTGCTTGGTCTTGATGAGTTGAAGAAGACAGCAACAGCCAAAGCAGCATTGAAATCAGGGGCTAAAATGTCTCCGTTAGAACCTTTCCCCGATGCGGTTCGTGATTTAGCAGGGAAGATTATGACAGCGACTGGTGAAGACCCTGCTGTTGCTATTCAACAAGCTAGAGATGCTTTAATTCCATATTACACAGGTCAAGCGACAGCCAACCCTGCACAAACAGAAACTACCACCGTTACAATAGAACAACATCAAACAGCAAACCAAGCAGCTAAAGATGCAGGGGAAAAAAGTTACACGCTAGGTGGTAAAAAGTTTCAAATCCAATAGGGAAACAATATGGCAGATTTTGTACCAATTCCTTTAGAGGATTCTAGCGAAAAAACTTTTGTACCAATCCCCATCACTCCAGATGATGGCAAACAGTTCTATGATGACACCGTTATTGGTGAACTCGGAGAGGGTATTGTATCTGGTGTAATAGGTATCGGAGAAGGGCTTGCAGGACTAGGTGCCGCCGCTGTTGATATCGTCGCAGACACAGACTACGGAGACAGAGTAACCGAAGCAGCGGAGGCTGCTCGTGATGCTTTAGGCATAGATCCCGAGGGAATTATTGGTAAAGGTGCAGAGATTGTTACGCAGTTTGTTGTCCCTGGTGTTGGAGCCGCCGCAAAAGTTGGCAAGTTAGCAAAGGCTGCTCGTGCCGCAAAAGGTCTAGATAAAACACCCATGACTAAGGCAGAAAGATTTAGCCTTGCAGGGAAAGAATTAGCCGCCGCCGGATTTGTGGATGCTGCTGTATCTACAGATGGTATGACTACAATCGGTGATTGGGTGGACATGGGTCCAACACAATCTAGCGATCTCATCGGCTTGAGTGGTAGAGAAAAAGCTCTTGCTCGTCTTGGAAACAAACTAAAAGTTGGAGCAGAGTCCACGCTCCTTGGTGGTGTAGCGCAAGGTGCATTGATGGCAGGCGGCAAGACCATAGGTCAAAGTAAGTTTGGGCAAGCTAGTGCTAAAGCTATTAGTAACAAACTTAATCAGACGGGTGAAAACATAGACAACTTATTGTTTCGTCGGATGATTGAACCAGAAAAATTAACCACACTAGAAAAAGGTGCGGCAAACATTATAGCTTTTGGGAGGTATCGAGGGTTCTTGCCAGAGGAAGTTGCTACCAAACGTGAACTTCTAGATGGTCAAGTAAACAGAGAAATAAAAAGAGCTAACAGAATACTTACAAATTTAGACAAAGAAATTGACACCTTTGTAAAGAAAACACCAGAAGGTGAAGGAACTTTAGATCGTGTCGGTATTATGACCAAGCTTGAAAGCTATCTAACAGAAGCAGATAGAGGCGTGAAAGCCAGGGTGTTAAGAGAACTACCGAAGCCAGTTCGCAACAATGCCATTCGTATGCGTAAACATGTGGATAGACTCAGTGATGATGTGTTGAAAAGTAATTTTTTAAAAGAAAATAAATTTACTTTGGACGGTAAGAACATCAACGATATCGTAGGAGAAAATGTAAACTCATATCTCCGACGAAGATACAAAATGTTTGAGGATTCTAAGTATGTGCCAACAGACGAATCCATAAAAGTTGCTGACGATTACTTCCGTACAAATAGAAGTGCTGTAGAAAAACAACTTACTGCCAAGGCTCGTGCGGAAGTGCCTGAGTTTGCGGAGTTGACTGATGATTTTCTTAATAAGAATGGTTTGAGTAAAGTAGATGGTGAAGATGGTATTGAAATAAAGGTGGGTGCTAAAGTCACAGACGAAGCCGCTAAGAAAGCTCGTGAACATTTCTTAGATAGTTACAGTATCAAGGCTCGTGAGAAACTAGGTGGTGGTCGTGTCGCTAAAGATAAACTTGAAACGGGTATGTTTATGACCCGTGAAAGTGTGCCAAAAGCCCTACGACAATTGCTTGGAGAAATAGATGATCCAAGAGAGGCGTATCTCGGAACTATTGCAGACCTTGCACAGTTCACAGCGGTTGATGACTATTTCGGTACAATAACAAAATTAGCTAATCAAAACTCTGGAATTGGTAAGTTGTTTATCAATGGTAATCGTTTGTCTCCAGATCAAAAATCTGGACTTAGTAAACGAGGTTTTGTTAAACTTGGAGGAGAAGACGGAGCAAGCAGCGGCGTACAACCTGTTGGTAGAAAACAAGACGAAGTAGAGAAACTTGTTGGACGTTCTGGTTGGGGGAGCCTCGATGGATACTATGTCCCGACTCCAATATATAATAACCTCACACGTCAAATTATTGCAGAAGATAACTTTGGTGCCCAGAGTCTTCGCATGTTGTTTGGCAGCTTTTTAAAAGCAAAAGGTATTTCTCAATACAGTAAGACTGTGTTGTCTCCAATTACACAGGTTCGTAACTTTACAACAGCCACGGCATTTGCCACCGCTAATGGAAACTTCCCTGTGTTTGGACGGGGTGGAAGTCTCAAAGATTCTGCACAAGCAGTGTTTTCTAACATCACAAACAAAGGATCAGACGATGTGTTTGCTGATCTAGCCGACGCTCAGAAACGTGGAGTGCTTGGAACAAATGCAGAGTTACGAGAGATTCAAGATACATTGAACAAAGGTTTGGATCTTTCCGCTCGTGATAAATCTTTTATTGATGTGGTAGCAGGCGGTGGCGGAAGAACTAGGGAAAAACTAGCCAGAGGTTTTGGCAAGAAGATGAAGATCTTTGAGGACGTGTATCAAGGATCAGATGATTTTTGGAAATACTTTAATTATCATGCTGAACAATCACATCTTCGCAATGCTCTCAAGAATGAAGATGTAATAGATCAGATTGCATACTTAACTAAGAGCACTCGTGACCAAGCAAAAACAATGGTAAGTCGTGGTGATGTAGATATAGATGACCTTATTAAAAACAGGGCGGCTCAAATCGTAAGAGACACTGTGCCCAACTATAACAAAGCATCTTCTGAGTTAGTTCAGTTTGGTCGCCGTCTTCCTGTGGGTAACTTCATTTCTTTTCCTGCGGAGATATATCGAACAGGGTTTAATATTGTCAGACAGGGCATTGATGACATGGCTTCAGATATCCCTTCTATTCAAGCTCGAGGACGCAATCGTTTGTTAGGTTTTGCTACGACCACTGCGGTTGTCCCAGTCGCTGCACTTGAACTGGCCTATGCTACAACAGGTGTGAGTCGTGAAGAGATGGATGCATACAAACGATCCTTTGCCCCTCGTTGGGAGAAAGGTTCAGTTCTTCTTCCTCTTGGTAAAACAGACGATGGTAAGATTGAATACATAAACTTCAGTACATCTAATCCTTACGACACGCTGTTTCGTTTTACTAATCGTGCAATTAACGAAGCAGACGATGCAGTTAAAGAAGGTAAAAATGTAGGACAAGTATTAGATGACGTAGCTCTTGGCACATTAGCTGAAGTGTTTGAACCGTTTATGTCAGAAGCTATGCTTACCGAAGCACTACTTGATGTAAGTATACGTGGTGGTAAAACTGCCACTGGAGCAGAGATATACAGCAACGCTGATAGCTTTGGGTCACGCAACAGCAAACGATTTGCGCATGTTGTGGATACCTTGATGCCTAATCTAATACCTGCAAATGTTTCTGGTGGTAAACTAGAACCAAGTCGTTTCTTGCGGGGTATAGCAGGATCCGAAGATGGTATGATCAGTAGTATGGACAAGATGGGTCGTGAGCGTAACGCACTTGGGGAGTTTGCACGTCAAGTCACAGGAGTATCTCCATTAGAGTTCGACCCAAAGCGCGGGTTGGAATACGGTGCTTATCGATTATCACAGACACAAACAAATGCCAAACGTAAATTCAACAGGATAACTGATGATGTTAATGCAGGATCAAATCAGTTACTCAATGCATTCAAAACTGCCAACAATGATAAATTGCGAATAGATAAAGAATATTATCAAATGATGGAAGATTTAAGATCTATGGGTTTGACTGATGCAGATATTAGAAGAGTTCTAAAGAAAAATAATATTGGTGGTATAAAAGGAATTATGCGTGGTAAATTTGAACCATTTAAAGTTACGCCTAAAAACTTTAAAGAAATGAGAGATGCAGGTATTTTTTCAAAATATCCCAGAGAACAGATTAGAGATGTTCAGAGACAGATGAAAGATTTACCACTGGCACCAGATGATTCCGTTGGAGTAAAAACTCCCGCACCATCTTTTGTTCCAATTCCCATACAAGAAAAACCATCTTTTGTTCCAATCCCTTTGCAGGAACAAAGCAGTCTACAAGTACCACAGATCCAACCAACCCAGGCTCGTGCACCTGGGCCAGTAGATCCTGCATTACTAGGTGATAACCCAGTAACCGCTGCGCTTAATGCACAGATTGCGAACCGTCGTGGTTAATATCTGGATCTTCTTCGACGGATAGTTGTACTCCAACCCCACCGAATAACTTAATCATCTCATCACAAAGATGCTCGGCATCCTCTAGGATCTCATCATCACCCGTTTCGGCGGCAAGATGTAATGTCATGCCCACAAGTTCCATAAGATGTTTGACTTGCACAGGATGCATTTCTCTTAGACCGACTGTTTTAATCTTTTCTGGTTTCATTCGATTTCTCCCCAATTATTTTTGAGTTCATCGTCTACTTTAGAGGGGACTCTCAAGACATCCGACAACCCGTTTTCCATTATGTGCTTGATGTTGTGCGCTTGATCGTCGCCCTCTACTGAGAAGCATAACTCATCATGCACCGTTAGCATAGGCAAAAGTCCTTCTTTGTAGCAATCTGCCATAGCTTTTTTAGTTTGATCCGCAGCTGAACCTTGGATCAATTTGTTTAACGCCTTGTAAGTAAAGGCTCTTCTTAGAGGTTGACCGTATGTCTTCATGGCCTCCTCGTATGGTAATGGTTTCTTATACCCAAAGGTTCGAGGCTCCCAAAGATGGAAGCGGCACCGCCTACCCAACAGGGTTCTAATATGTCCAAACTTATCTGCCTGTCTACTCGCAATGTCCGCAAGGTTCTTAACAAACGGAACCTTCTCTCTGTGTGTATCCAGTAAATCCCCTGCTTCTTCTGGTGATATATCTAACTGCGCTGCCAGTTTACCTTTGCCCATGCCATACATGATTCCCAGGTTTACAACCTTGGCTTCCTTACGCTTGATCCCTGCAATGTCTGCCACCATCTGGTGTAGATCCACATCACCTGTGTTGTATTCGTCAACAATCTTATCAACAATCGGGTGCTTGTACTCACCCTTCAGGCTTGCCGCAAAGTGCACCAGTAACCTCGGCTCTTGGCTTGAGTAATCAAACGATCCCCACTTGCACCCTTGCTCTGGTATAAACAGACCACGAATTAGTTTCTTGATCTCAGGATCTCGTGCCGGAATCTGCTGAAGGTTTGGGTTTGAACTAGAGAACCTACCCGTCACGGTGCCTCCGTCATCGGATCGTAGCTGATGGAACTCGCAGTTGATCCTACCGTTGTGCGAGTGCTTGATGATTGTATCTATGAACGTGCTATCTGCCTTGTCAAATTCACGTAGCTTGACGATCATTTGTGCAATTGGGTGGGCATGTGCATTGAGATACTGTTTGGTGAATGACGGTGCCCCTGCTTCAGTCTCAGGGTACTTCAGTCCTAGCTCCTCGAACACCGCAGCTACAGATGCAGCCGCCCATGGTTCTATCTTGATCTTTGTCTGTCGGTGGATCTCTTCCCTCAGTTCTTTGCCCTTGGCTTTGAGTAGAGTCTTGGCTTGATCTGCCTTGTCTAAGTCCACACGCACACCTAGCTGACGCATGTCACACATCATAGGTATCAGGCTAGTCTCCAAATCCCAGATGTTCCATAGGTCTTGCTTCTCCAGTTCTATCTTCAGTCGCTCCCACAAACGCAGGGTCATGCCTGCATCCTGTTCAGCATACCGTCCAACAAATTCAGGTGGTAGCTTGTACATCTCAGCCTTGGGATCAAAGCCCCACTCTGCTGCTGCAACACGTAGGAGTTTCTCATCCTTGCGTTCATCGAGGTAGTCTCTGCCAAGATTGTTCAGGCTGTATGACCAACGGTTCTCGTCCACCACCGCACCAGTAATCATGGTATCGATGATCCGACCCTCTACCTTTATGCCCTCGGCACGTAACCAACCCAGATCATACGTGGCGTTGTGCATGATCTTGTCTATGTCTGGTGTTGCCATCTGTTTCTGTAGCCATCGGAGTGCAATCTTTGCATCCATGTTGTGACCGTTCTCATGTCGGATAGGAAAGTATCCTTCCCAGTCTCCTGCTGCTACGGCTATGCCTACGATGTACCCGTCCTTACGCACCCATCCAGGGCCAAGCTTAATTAGATTCGGGTCACATGTCTCAAGGTCAACGGCTATCTGTTTGTAGCCCGTCAGGTCTGGAAACTCTGATGGTATATTCCATGTCAGTTCCTTGCCTTGGTTCATCTGCTTGGCAATGATGTAGTCTTTCTCAAACATCTCAGTCTGTTTCATTATCAAACTCCGCACCCAGTGCACTGTATCCACACTTGTCGATCCACGAATCCTTGTGGTCTATCGTTTCTAACAAGCGACAGGTCTTCACCCAGTCCATCATCAGAGCTACGTGCTTGGCTGTAATCTTACCGTGGGTGTTCAGTGCATCAGTGACTATGACATTCCATCCCGTTGCTATCCTGTCAAAGTTATCCTTGGCATCACCGTAATCCTTGGCTCTGTTACCATTGATCAACTGCTTCGCCGTATCCAAGTAATCGTTACGTTTCATATTTCGTACCTATATTTTTTATCTGACTCAATTAGGTAGAGGTTTTGTTTTGTTCTTGTAACGGCAACATAAAATATTCTGTGCTCGTCCTCGGGATGTTTACCCTCTACGCAGTTCTTGGTGGATCCCAAATACACCGCTACGTTATCGTCTTCCCCTCCTTTCATAGCGTGGATCGTTGATAACTTGATCCTCGGTTGCTTGTATATACTCTCTCCTCTACGCTCGATGGCGCGGATGTATATCTGTTCCTCCTCTGACAAACGCACCACGTCCATCGGGTGTGTGTTCTTCGGGGATAAGAGTCCATAGTCGGACGCTAGATCCTCCCATGTCAAGGGCTGCTCTGGATCAGCAGCGTCTAGTAACTTAGCTGACCCCCTCTTGACTACAGGATTGTCTCCTATCTTCGGCACAGTTTTATAGAACTCTTTGATCCGTCCAAGGTACAATGCCTTTCCACCTACTAAGTCTGCCCATGTAGCCATGGCATTCAACTTCTTTTGTGAGACAGACGCATGACCCTTACGGCTGTAGAAATATCCTGCATCACTCAACGACTCAGCTATCTCTTTCACAAAGCTGTTGGTTCGAGCCATGATTGTCCATGACCCTTTGTCCAATGGTAGATTCCAAAGGCTACCCACAACCTTGACCATACCCTCGTCATCCTTGGGGAAGAACTCTTTCTCCAGTCTCCCTGGTATGTGGTCAGAGATACGCATAGCAAGCCTCCAGACGCTCTGTGGTAAGCGATAGGACTGGTTGAGTACTTCGACATGGTCAGAGGATTCAATGAACCTCTGAACGTCTACAGAAGTCCAACGGTGGATTGCCTGATCGTCATCCCCTGCAATCAGAACTTCATCCGCAGTCAGTGCCATCTTCTCTACCATCGTCCATTGCAACGGTGTCAGGTCTTGGGCTTCATCCACAATCAACAGATCAAGGTTGGGTGTTTCACAAATCTCTATGTACTTGGAGATCATGTCAGTGAAATCTATTTTGTTTGTCTTGAGTTTATATTCAATTAATTGATTATGAATCTGAACCAACTTAGAATAATCCAAAGTGTAGTCTTCTTCGTAGTTATACTCAAAGTCCAAGGACTCTTCCCGATAGATTGACCGCATGATAATCTGTAGATACTTGGCTCCCGATCCTCCTATCGGTGGTATCGTAACACCATCGTCAATGGAGGTGGCATCTGCTCCATCAAACGCCACCCCCAACATGCGACCAAGAGCTTTATAATCCTCTCGGTCCATGACATCAGTACTCTTCAAGCCCAGTCCGTGATAACCAGTGGCATGGAGAGTTCTGAAATGCGGAAAGTCATTCTTAGTCAGGTTGAACTTAGCACATGCTCGATCAACAAACTCCCCGATAGCTTTGGTGGTAAACGATACCACACCTATACGGGATGGGTGTACCCCTTCTTGCAGTTTCTCCTGCACTCTTTCGATTAACGTGTAAGTCTTACCACAACCAGGTGGTCCAAGTATCAGGGTTGCATTAGGTATCACGACGTTTCTCCAACCACTGCTTGATTTCTTCCCGATCCCACCGACTCGCTGCACGTTGAGCGTCGGCGTTGCCAAGCTTGTAGGGTTTAGGAAAGTCCCCGTCGTTTACCCACTTGTATATGGCAGACTCGGATACACCGAGCCAGTCTGCTACATCTTTAGCTTTCATAAAACTAGAACGGTATGTCATTATCTATCTCCTGTACTGGCAGATCCATTTCATTGTTCTCAAATGATGGCACCCACCAAACTCTCACCGTGGTTCTTGATCCGTCTTCCTTGTTAATATTTTTGTGACCATGACATTCATGGTTGTCATTAAATCTCTTCAGTTGTTCCTGCACCTGTGCCCTGGTGTACGCTGTAAACCTTCTGTTAAATAAAAACTCCATCAGCCCTGCTATTGTAAAGGATGTATACCCTTGGTTATCTGTCCATGGTTTACCTTGCAGCATCTCCTCTGGGTGCATAGCACGGATCCTACTGGTACAGAACTGACGCAACAAAGCTTTGAACTCTCCGAACACGGTTAGTTCTTCCGGCACCTCGGACTTAACTCCCTCTGAGTACAGCTTCTGTAGTAGCTGTTGCCACTTAGCAGGGCGAATAGTCGGAGGCACAAGTTGTTCTTGCTCCATACATGCACGTTGAAACAGACTTTGGTTCTGTAGCTGCTCCGTGTTTAACTGGATACGTTTCCCTGCCACCGTTAGAAAATACAGGCGCGGTTCCGATAGGATGATCTGCAAGCTTCCGATCTCAAGAGACTCGGCCCCTGCATCTCCGACTCCATACTTTGTAGACAGGCACAGTTCCTTGTCACAGAAACTTTTGAACGGCTCCTGTTCGCAGGTATAGAAGTATTCTTTTTTCTCCAGGCTTTTCTGTAATGCCAGAACTTCTTTGGCATCGAGCGGTGGAGAACACAGGGTCTGGTTAAATGTTTCCATCTCTGCTTTCCAGTTGTCACTGTGCTTCATCCGACAGTACACACCGATCATAAACAATTTCTTGTTGCGTTCTTCTCCAGTCGCGCCGTCAGAAAACAGATGTTGCAAGCAAGGAGGTCCGTCTTTGAAATACTTTCGAGGCTTCTTAGTTCGACCTTTCTCAAGTACAGCTACTGAGGTTCGCCTGATCTCTATGGCATCCAAGAACTCTTTCAGTTCCATGGCCTCAACCTTATCATTGAAGCAATACCTCTGTGGTATCTCAGCATTATAATAAGGGAGGTTAATAAAGTTCCCGACATCTCCACGTTCAGACAGAATCTTATCTTGCTTCGGGAATATCTCACAGCCACTGTGCCCCAAGGCTACAGCCATCTCTAGTAAATACTCTCGGACAACTTTGGCTTGCTCGTATTCTTCCAAGAACAAATACAGATGTGCTCCACCTGACTTGGATCTGCAATGCAGCAGCGGTAGCTTCTGTCTTTGTATTCTCGCTTGGAGTTCGTTGTGGTCTAGATCATATATGTCTATGTCCAACGCACCCCACTTGCACTTGTTATCTTCGTTAATCGGGATTGCCCCGACACCCTGCTCACCCTGGATGTGTCCTTGCATAAGTTCTAATGTGAGCGGCTCCCGTACAATACGACTCTCAGCATCGGCCTTGCCATTGCGACCAATGCGTCCAACTGTAGTGGTGCCATGCGCAACCTTCGATCCTTCAAAGGCTGACAGCATTCTTTTATGAAGTGACATGCTCGACTCCTGTTGAGGTTAAATGGGGACAGAATAGAAGTACTGCCCCCAAGACTGTAAGCTAGAAGGGGATTTCGTTGTCCTCATCTATAGAACCGTCATGAGCATCTGGTTCCTTAACAGCCTTAACCTCACCCGCCATGATCGACTCACGGAAAGCTTTAGCTTCCTGTAACAGATCACGAGAGTTAACCAGGTTAACCTTGGATACTTGGTAGTTGCCCCACGTACCTTGGTCATTGGTTTCTTCAGTCGTGGATAGTTTCCACATGGTGGCATACACCGCAGGAGTAACCATTGCTCCTGTCTTTGGGTGCTTAACCTTTTGCATTGCAATCTGTGTCTTCCAACGACGGCTCACCTTCAACTGGCTTGACTTCATGTCGATCACCGTTGGTTGAAATGAACCATCACCGTCAACAACAAGACAGTAATGCTGATCCGACTTAACAAGTTCGTGACCATTGGGTAGGATCTCTTTTGATCCTTCTCGTGTAGTCTTGGTCAAGACTGGATCGTTTGCAGGAATCTCACCTTGAAACCCACCGCCTTGTTCACGCGGAACAAACTCAAGGTACTTGGTAGTCTGGTAACAAGGAATCACTGTGACCCCTTCTTCACCTTCCCAATACTGATTGGTCACTGTATTAAACAGATCCCCTTGAGATGCACCGTCGATGAACTCAGGCTTCTTCTTGCTGAGTTGTGGTGACATTGCCTGTAAGATCCGAACAAACGGTATCTGCATCTCGGAACTGTCAAAGGATGCACCTTCTCCTGCTGTTTCAAAGATGTCTTCCATTACATCGGTGCTTACTTCCACACCTTTAACTGCTGCTACTGCATTAGCCATTACGCTTTCCTCCGTATTTCTGCTGCGTTGTTGATGTATGCCCCGAACATATCGAGGTCTATTGGTCTACCATCCGTGACACGTTCTTTCACAAACGCTTTCAATGTGGATGGATGTACATGGGTCTTAGTCCTTGGATCAAAGCCCTTCTCATGCAGGATACCTACAACGTCCCCTGCTAGATTGTCTTCGCCCTTGCCAAACGAACAGGTCACATCGTTCTTTATGATGTCATCCAATCCATTCTCACGCAGCCATGCGAATGCTTCTTCCTTGCGTTCCGATGGTATCGATGCATGTACAATCATCTTACGTGTGACAGTCAACCCGTCCACGTCTACCCGATCCATACCCATCTCATCCATAAGTGCAGGAATGTTTTCAGTTGAAAGCTTGTGCTTCTCTAGCTTGACGGCTTTCAAATGCTGTTCCGCGTCCTCGATTTGGTTCTCGATGTCACGCAGCTTGCGAACAAGATCACTCAATTGTCTTCCTGTTCCAGTATCGACTTGGGAGAGTGCATCTCCTTCGTCAAAGTAGTCTTCAAATATTTCATCCATAAGTTTTCTCCTCTTCAGGACTGGGTTGACAAACCATTTTGCCATCCGTAAGGTGGACTCTACTGGAGATATGTGATGACTGTCAAGTACAATTTTAAATTAAAACCATTTGACCATCAGCTTGATGCGTTACGCAATGGTGTGCACCGTAAAGAGTACGGTTACTTCATGGAGATGGGAACTGGCAAGTCCAAAGTTCTGATCGACAACCTGGGTATGTTGTTCCTCGACGGGCAAATAAACTTTGCTTTAGTCCTCGCACCAAAGGGTGTGTATCGAAACTGGGTAGCCAAAGAAATCCCAGAGCATATGTCTGATGACATACCACATAGAGTAATCCGATGGGTCGCATCTGCCAACAAAAAACAAACAGAAGAAATGCGATCAGTCAAAGATAACTTCGCAGGGCTGACGATCTTTGTCATGAACGTGGAGTCTTTCTCCACAAAGAAAGGTCAGACAGCAGGCGAATGGATGGCTCGTACATTCGGTAACTATGGACTGATTGCCATAGACGAATCAACGACGATCAAAAACCATAAGGCTAAACGAACCAAGGCACTCCTCAAGATTGCCTCACAGTTTAAGTATCGACGGTTGCTGACAGGTTCACCGATAACCAAGTCACCCCTAGATATATATTCACAGACAGAGTTCCTCCGACCAGGACTCATGGGTCATGAATCTTTCTACACATTCCAAGGTAGGTACGCTGTACTGCAACGCAGATCCATGGGTGCCAAATCTTTCCAACAGATCGTCGGCTACAAGAACCTCGATGAACTGACAGAAAAGATCGATACCTTTTCATACAGGGTGCTCAAGAAAGACTGCTTGGATCTACCAGATAAAGTCTACACCGCCAGGTACGTGACGCTTACCGATGAGCAGTTTAGAATGTACTCATTGCTACAACAACAAGCCATGCTTCTATTCGAGGATGGCGAGATTGTATCTGCACCCGCTGTAATTACCCAGATGCTACGCATCCAACAGGTTCTATCTGGGCATTTGAAGACTGACGATGGCGAGATGAAATACTTCCCGTCACGCAGGATGGATGCACTCAAAGAAATCTTGGAAGAGCACGACGGCAAAGTAATTATCTGGTCACGATTCCGATACGACATAATACAGATAACTCAAATGCTGAACAAAGAGTTTGGTGAAGGGTCAGCTGCTGCATACTACGGGGACACAACAGACGATGAACGCCAGTCTATCGTGCAACAATTCCAGACCCCCGGTTCTCGGCTCAGATTCTTCGTGGGCAATCCTGCCACCGCCGGATACGGACTGACTTTGACCGAAGCAGATCTCGTGATATACTATGCCAACGACTTTAACCTGGAGACACGCATTCAATCCGAAGATCGAGCACACCGCATTGGTCAAAAGAATAATGTGACATACATAGATCTAGTATCGGAGGGCACAATCGATGAGAAGATTGTCGAAGCTCTCCGCAATAAGATCGACATCGGAGCACGAGTGCTAGGAGAAGAGGCAAGAGAGTGGCTGACTTTGACCCCAAGAAGATAACTAAGATAATGGAAGAACGTGCAACTGGATACGCTTCCCGCGAAACAGCAGCTAAAGAATTATCTGAGATGACAGGACTAAGCTACGATGTAGCCAAAGCATTCTGCTCCAACCTCACACCCAGAGGGTCAGCAGGCATAGCCGAAGTGCGTGGGTATAAAAAAGGTGAATGGCCTAAGAAAAAATAAGGGAACGTATGGAGCAACGTCCCCTTTAGTTTCGAGCATATCTAAACTTTAGCAGATTCAAAAACTTTTGCATACTCTTTTCTAATTATGACCGACAACTGTCGCGTCATGCTCCTTTGATCCTCGCTTGCTAACGCATTAAGCATGTCGTGATCTTCTGGTAACAGCGCCACGTTGCAGTACTTGCGTTCTTCCTTCTTCTTAACCATCTTCTTGCTCCTTTATTGTAGCACAGTTATATACTACTTGTCGGTAGGAAGCAATATGTATGCATCTACTTTTGTAAATGTCTCTGGCATCTTCTCAAGGATGGCAAGCACCTCAGTATGATCCATCTGTAACTCTTCCGATATCTCTCTCGCAGTGTATGCAACTCCTGTCACATCTCCAGAAGCATACTCCATGTATTCAATCATGGCATTTGCTTTTCTATCCACCGATACATGGGTCATGTCCAGGTCAAGCTCTATCGGCTCAACTCGCATAGCTCTCCACGGTATCTGTTCGCGTTTGTCTGGGTAGTTTGGCAACAAGAATGCATCATAAGAATCCCCAGGTTCTACCTTCATTGCATTCACAAGACGGGCATTCATAAACACTTGCTCACCTTGTGGATTAACTGCAAACCCACTACCAGTATCCGTTATGTATTCAACAATTATCTGCTGCTTCCTTGTGTTGCTTATATCAAAAACGTGGGTCATATATTTCTCCTTTACTAAACTTCTCTTTGTATTCTAGAATCTCACGAACTAGAGCCTCGATCCTCGGATCTTGCGGGTTGTCCCACTCTATATCGTCAAGTTCTTTTTGTTTGTTTCGTAATAATTCTGCTATTGAATCTAGTCTCTCGTCCATTTATTTTCCTTTTCGGGGGCGGGTTCTCGGTTGAGTCTCGTCCTCACGAGGAAGATCAAACCTATTGATTAAAATAATTACGTCTACCTCATCCATTTGTAATGCTTCCGCAATGTCTTCCCTTTCCATGCCGTGCTTTAACAAGTTGTTCACCGTCATGGCAGGCTTGGACAATTGCTTTCGTCTAGGGGACGACGTACCTTTGTTCTCTTGTACATTTGCAAAGATCCTCGGGTTAGTCTGCATATCAATTTCATTCTGCGCTTTCCACGCCGCAGCGTAGTACTCTTCAAACGCTGTAGTGTGCGGTATCTTAATCATATCTTCACTCCGTTTGTTCTAAGTTTAGACACGAAAGATTTTAAGTCCTCTCGTGCATAAAACAAATCTTGCTGTATGTTGGGTCGGGCATCGAACCGATACAGTTCTTCTTCTAGTTTATTCACTTGCTGTTTTAAGAAACGATACTCAAACTTCTGTGCGGGACTTAGTGATTCATCTCCCATCACGGTCTTGCCTTTGGCTTGACCAGTTTGTTAGATGCAACATCAGTACCCTTGCAATATATCAACACCGAATCATGTTGGTTTTCCATGATGGCATACATGGCTTCCTTGCTATGACTACAAGCGTCATAGCTAGGAAACAATATGTTGTGTGTCGTTTGTTCGCCTTGGACAAAGTAAGTCAAGACCATAAACGTGAAGTATTTAAGCATCCTTGACCACCTCCCACACGCCCTCGGCTCCTGCGTCTATATTAGTATCCCGAATCAAACCTTTGTTATGCAAAGCAGATAGCTGCGGACGCACAATCGATAGCTTCAAACCCATCCGGTCTGCGAGTTGCCGAGCGGTTCCTGGGCCTCGATCGAGTTCAGCCAGGACTTGCTCCTTCCGAGTAAGTGCCTTGTTGTTTTGTTTCTTGCTAGTTAGCTTCTTCCAAAATTCTTTGATCATTTTCTACTCCTCTCAATGATTGAGTGATTTCTTCTAATGGTGTTAAGTCTAACCCAAAACTTTCCGCACATCCACGATAACGTGAAAGCCACGCAGCCATTGATGTTGCGGCCTGTCTTCTGAGTTCCTGTTGATCGTCTTCATTGTCAGGATCAAAAGCCACGTAACCACCACCATTCTTTCTATTCTCTCTAGGAGAAATCAAAGCAGGATACTCTCTAGTCTTTATTATAATCGGAAGTTGATCTTGTTCTTGTGATTCTTTGATCACGATCCTCAGTCCACTTGCCATCTGACGAGCCAAACCAATTCGATATTGTCTCGCAGCTTCTACATCATCCATACCATAAAACCATTCGTAAGCCTCATGATCAGGCTCTTCACCCAACCAATCCACAAACTCATGTGGCACAAACATATTGCGACCTGACGCCGCCAAGTATTCGTCAATAATTCTTTGACGTTCTTTCTTTGGAAAACCAGCCATATTTTTTCTCCTTTATTAGCTGTTAATTGACCGCCGTACCGTGACCATGACGCACCGAGATACACCAAAACTTAGCGGACCGAGCCGGACCATGACCGCCTTGACATCCCAAGCCCCAACATAACCGCCTAACCCTAACGGATCCCGACATGCCTCGACCGCCTTGACCTAACGGAACTGAACTTGCCCGACCCCGCCGTGCCTTGACCGCCTAAACATACCTTAACCCATCTCAACTTTCGTTGCCTTGCCTTGACCGCCTCGCCTGACTGGACCCCGACCGAACACACCTGACCCCGACACACCTCGACCGCCTTGACCAACCTGACCTCTCCACGCCCCGCCGAAAGCTGCCCTGTCTTGACCGCCTTGACTCAACATGCAATATCGCACCCAACCGCACCCAGACCGCCGAACCAAACCGGGACCGACCTGAACAAACCCTACCCAACCGGGCCGGGACCGCCTAACCTTGACCAAATAGATGGGGGCACTTGGCCCCCGATCCTTTTTTATTTTATTCCGCAGCTATGAGAGTAATGTCTCTTCGTGATCGTTCCTCATCCAAGAACTGCATCAACTCATTGGTCTGCTCGTCAGCATACTCTGGATTATCCAAAGCCTCTTGCTGAACATCGCGTCCCTCTTTCATGAGTTCATCCCACTCGTTCTGGTAGTCGCCCATGCTGTCTTCTGTCAGCACCTCAAACGTACCAAACGAACCACGCCCCTTCTCCTGTCGGAAGTCTCCAATTCCAACAATCGAGCCTGCGTTCGTCAGCAACGATACAATCGAATACTGACTGAGCGTCGGCTGAACATAAGCAATGTCAACCTCCGCACACCACCGAGGTAGATACGCACGAGTTCTCATGTCTGGAGTCTTGTTCATGTCCGCAGATCGAACCATGTCAATCTTTAGTTGCGGCTTTCCCCAGATCTGAACGTGGGTTTGTGGTAGAAAAATCAACCGCTGAACACTGGTCTTGGTTATGCCGTCCGTTTCCAATGCCGCCGTCGCCATCGCGCCCTTGACCCCTGGAGCAGGAAAACATAACAAAGTTTCTCCAAATGATTTCTTGTACACCGAATCTCGGAACTCCTGTTCTGGGTTGTGTTTGATCTCCTTACGTTGCGCGGCTGTCTTCTTGCCGCCACCGATTAAAAGATCACGCATGGCCTTGCTGCTCATGCTGTTAAAATATAATGGGGTCGTGCCCATCATACGAAGCTTAATTCTTCCTCGCTTTAGTGGTTGAATTTCTAGTACTGCTTCTTGTGGTAGTTTTTTAGTAGCCATAATTTTTTTCCTTGTATGGTTGTTTACTGATTAATAATAAATTGTTTATGACATGTTGATAAGTTGTATGTCAACAACTATTTTCATCCTCCTTTCTAAATTCATGAAATATCATGTTAATTACTTCTCGGTACTCGTCCTGAGTATCGAACTGAGCGATCACAAGTGATCCTATTATCTCGCATAAGCGATCTAATTCTTTGTCATCCATTATCTTACCTCCATGTAACTTTCGATTAACCCTTGCGCGACTTGCGCCGTGATGGCATTTCCGTAGGCGCGGAGTCGTCCCACTCGGGCGGTAGCCCCATGAGCCAACGGGAATGACTCGGGTCTAACTGGCCTCCACTTTCCATCTCGGCACAAGAGCCAGTCAGCATCTGCCCATGCACCGTTAGTCTCATTGGCCCTGCCATCTTCGACATCTGGGTCAGACTGCTCCCCGTCATTCCGTCCGTGATCCCCGAACCTCCCCTCGTGCCGTCCGTTGCTGATGGCGTTGTCCATCCCGACATCTGTCCTTGCTCCGGCAAGTTGTGACCCCGACTGTTCCACTCCTTCACCGATTCCGGTTTGGCTGCTCCCTTGTGATCCGCTGTGGTCGGTGTCGCCCATCCTGTTAGTTGCGCTGTCACATCCAACGTGTCCGTGCTGATCTTGCCGTTGCGTATCCGACCCCCTTGGTATCCACCCTTGTGATCTCGGGTTGTCGGTGTCGGCCACGAACCAAAGCCTTTGCCTGATGTGCGGTGCACCGAAGCTCGCAGAGCAGAGATCGAAAGCCCCGAGGGCGTAGTCCGCTCCTTCCATGTCAGCTTGTACAAGGTCGATCCAACCAAGTCCGTCTTTACTCGCAACCTGCTCTCCAAAGACTGTTGAAGGTCGGCACTCTTCGATGAGGTGAAACCAGTGAGGCCATAAGTGCCGCTCGTCAGCCATCCCTTTTCTCGTGCCTGCACCGCTGAAAGGTTGGCAAGGACACGATCCCGTCCAGACGGGTCTGTCGTCTTCCCATCCCGATTGTCTGAGGGCACGACTCCAGACTCCAATTCCTGCGAAGAAGTGACATTGAGTAAATTCATAAAGCTCTTCTGGTTTGACATCCGATATACTCCTTTCATCGACCACACCATCGGCAATGTGACCATCTCTAATTAAGTTTCGTAACCATGCCGCAGCATAGGGATCTATTTCGTTATAGTAGGCACTCATTCTTTCACGCCTCCCACCAGTTCTATGAGAAAGTCCACGCTGTCCAATTGCATCTTGTGCATCTCCTTTTCTCTCGGATCTCGTGACACATCCAGATCATGTAGATGCTCTTGCAAATGATCCAACGCAACTTGCAACGTGTTGACGTCCATGTAGTTGAGTTGAGCAGCCGCTCCATTCGGGAGCACAAGATATGTGCGCCCTACTCCCAGTTCATGTATCCGCTTACTCATCTTCGACCTCCATTTCTCCAGTGCCACCGCACCACTCACACTCCACACGTTTGGTATCCAAATACCCTACGTCTCGGTTGAAGCCTTGTGGTCTAGGATACTCAGCCTCATACCATCCATCACCGTCACAGTCTTCGCAAACCTTGTGGCTCGGTTCTTGATCCTTGCTATAAAATACCTTGTCAAAGATATCGCTCAACATAATCTCTATCGGATCAACCTTATGCATCTTGTAACTCCTTCAATCTTTTCTCTGCTTCCTCACGACTATCGAAAACTTCCGCTCCCCCATAATCAGAAGTCACTTCCCACACTCCAACACCATTTGTACAAGGAACAATCTCAAGACTGTCTTTCATCCATTTCTTCTCTCGTTCCTTGATCTCTTCATCCGTCAGTGTCCGACAATGGTGCTCACCCAATGCAAACTCACCAACAATGTCCGTACCTTCGACCTCGTATTCTGCTTGGACTTCGATGCCCAACCGATGCAGTTTCTCCCACACAGGAATAGGTGCATCCCATGCCGTCTTGCACACAAATCTGAAATAAGATGTCGGGATAGGATAGTGATCGTCACCATTCACAAGCTCTTCTTTAATCAGAATATCTTTAACATCCCATTTCGTATTCCATTTGTTGCACCTCCAATCCCATTGTGGAGATGTGCTCTTGCCATCGTGCGGTTGCCCGATAACCTCTAAAGGTATCGGACAGACCACATCACAGAAACGCTTGCGCTCTTTTAGTTCCCAATAAAGGTGAGTAACCATGCTCGTCTCACCGTGAATATAAACTTCTTGCTCACACCAATTAGGCATTACACTGTCCTCCAAATTTCTAATGCATCCGCTTCGGATAGATCATTCAAGATGGTAATGTCTGTGTACTCCTTCTTAATATGTTCTTTCAAAAGCCAATCAGGCTTACCCTTCGGCTTGTTCCACTCAACAACCTTCAGTTCTCCATCCTCTTTGATCTGAGCAACAAGACATCTGTTCAAACGTCTCTTCATGTCTTTCTTGGTCAAGAAATTAGACACTTGATCCGCGCACCAATACTCAAACTTCTGATCAAACCCTTCAGGTGACCACTCGTACTTGCCAACATCAACTTTAGGTAGTGATGCAAAGTACTCTTCTATCTCTTGATACTTCTCGCGCCATGCACCTTGAACCTTGGTAAATGGTGTCTTGTCATGAGGGTGCACATAGTCTGATCCACCGTGTCCATCGTTGCTGACATCAGCAAATGGTTTGCCATCCAGATATACGACTGCCGTGTAGCAATATGTTTCTTGACTGCCAGATGCAAAGTGCTTGATTGATTTCATTTCTAAGTTCATTGTTAATTCCTTTCGTAGTTGTTGAATACTTGTAGGTTATCTGAGAGAAAATATACTGTCAAGAAAATAATTATGATTACGTTGATTACAGTATATACGCTTTGCCAGAGATTTTATTTTTTTTTTTTTTTCAAATCTGAAATGGCGTAATCTTTGTAAACGGCGTAATCAAGACCTTATTTATATAGCTCGGTATGATTACGGTAGATTACAAAAAGGGCTAAATGATTACACTTTATTTTAAGAAATGTATTTGATGCCCTTGATTAGTTGCAGTATGGTTGTTGAAAACACAGGATGTAGAAATGGGGTCTATAAAGAAAAAAGTGGAGGCTGAACATGACCGTCAGCTTACCAACAGGCAGATGACATTCGCTCGAAAAATAGTTGAAGGCATCTACTCTAATGCAGAATGTGCTAGACTTGCAGGGTATGCTTCAGACCTTGCATCGAAACAAGCATCTGTTCTTTTGAATGGCAGAGATTATCCCCACGTTGTGGAGTATGTCCAAGAGTTGAGGCAAGAACGAGAGAGACGGTATGGTGTGACAACCATTGGTCAACTTGAAAGATTACATTCTCTATCTCTTGGTGCTGAAGATGCAGGGCAGTTCTCTGCTGCTATAAATGCGGAGAAGATCCGCTCTGCTTTGGGTGGTCTGACTATCGACAGACGAGAGACAATCAATACCATTGATCAACTATCAAGGGATGAGATTACAGCAAGACTTGCGGCACTACAAAAACAATATCCGCAAGCATTCCAGATTGATGCAGACTACAAGGATATTACACCAGATGAGCAAGGGTCAAGAAGCGAACTTCTGGAGCACACTAAGACAGAACCTACCGAAGAAGTGCTTCGCAACGCGGATTGAAAACGTACATGGGGGCGGTGTTCCTGATGTGCATTTCATCTGGGATGGGTTGCCGTTCTGGTGTGAATTGAAAGTATCCAAAAGTAACGCAGTAGCAATCTCTGCTCATCAAGTTGCTTGGAATACAGCATATTGGACACGAGGTGGGGCAAATTTTTTCTTAGTAAAGAGCCTCAAGGAACGCGATCTAATTTTATTTGACGGTGATCAGGGGGCTGATTTGATACAGGGTGGGATCTCTGCGGCTCAAGGTTCGCGGTTCACGAACCCTGCGTCTTTGTTCTGCGCCCTGCGACCCAGGTTAGAGCGCCGGATCTCTGCGACTCTGCGACTCTGCGGCTCTGCGGCCTAGTGTATATGTGCTTATGCCTTGGGGCAAGTGTAAAGGGGAGCCGCAGCTCCCCCAGGTTTTATTCGTCGTCGTCGTACTCTTGGATATTTTTAAACGATACCCAAACATTTTCGTTGTCGTCTTGAACCACGTCCCAAGACGTGGGGCAAGTGTTTAACCATTCAAAAAATTCTTCTCTATCCATTTTTAATGCTCCACGATTGCGATTGATTTTGCAAGGCTCGATCCCTTGCATAGTTTGCAGGCAGTGCATTGCACCCGTCGTCCTGCTTCCTTGGATGCCGGACACAAGGCTTCGTTTGTTTTGTCGATCTGTCCGAGGTCTGCAATTACTCGGAACGTCCGACGCCCTGCTTTCCAATGCATCAATGCTTCGGTGTGACTATCGGCGGACTGCATTGCAATGTCGGGTCGCCATGGTTTTTGGTGAGTGTATGCCGTCCACGTCTCGCACTCGGAAAGCAATTGATCCCAAACGTGCGACGGGACGGCGGCAGGATCGCCATAAGTTCCAATGCGAACGAAACGACCACGCCCCATTGTTGCCGCGTCGCCAGTTTGATAAACTCCGCGCTTGTATGCTTTCCAAACAATCAAGACACCCTGACCGAGGTTAACATAACACTTGCGACCCTTGGCAATCTTGCGCTCTGGATCCGTTGTTACTTCGCCGCGCATTGGGCAATCGCCACATATAGAATAGTCTTCGCCAGTCTTTGAAGCTTCCAATGGATTTATATCCGAGCGCAATATATAAGTCTGGACTACCTTGCCAGTCTTCGTGTTACGGTTCGAATAGGTGGCAATAACTACAATTGGTTTATCATCCAATAAGCTAGGCCCGTTGTAGATAATAGCTGATTTCATAAAAAATTCGGGGGACTAAGTCCCCCGCTCCTTTGGTTAAGTGTATTTGAAAAAGTTTGTCATTCGCTCGGCCTTTTCTTCAGCAGCTTTAATTAATGCCGCTTTTACTTGGGCTTTTAGATCTGGATCTTGCAGATCTTTAATGATCTTTTCGCTTGTGTCTAAGCTTACTTTTAGAAGTAAGCCGTCGTCGCCGATCCACTCGGATTTAGGTTTAATAGTCATTGTTCTATTTCCTTTCGTAATGATTAAGAACACTTTTATTATGCACATATCCAACAAGTATACAACAACTAAATAACAGACACTTGAAAGATTTTTTGCAGGTTCGAGCCTGCGGCTCTGCGGCTCTGCGGCCTTGTGTTTGCGTATTAAAAAAAGCCCTGCGGCCTTGCGACCCCAGAGCTTTCCGAAAGGAAATGCTCTGTAACCCCGAGCAAGGGATTAGTTTATAGTACAGCTGCGCCATACAGTAAAAAGAATCCAACGATTAGGATTACGAATAGCGCAATCCCGCCTAGTAGATCCTCGAGGGCAGACGATGGTCTGCCCTGGATCCAGTTGATTAGTGTCTGGATAGCGTGGATCATTGTTTATGCTTCAATTGAAACGGATACATTGTAATTAATGTATTCGCCAATTAGTTCGTTTACTCTGTCCTCGGTTAGACGCTCATTGTCATTATCAGACTCTGTAAGTTCTGCATGTAACTGACGTGTAACCTCAACCTTGACCTCTTCTTGAATTAGTTTCCAGACTAGATCTTTTAGAGTGCTTTCAAAATTTTCCATTATACTTCCTTTCTAGTTAAGATGCCAAGCGCATCACGGATGAGCCAGTTTCCTGGCTCATCTCTGATATGCTTAGACCTTGTATTCGTCTCGCCATTCTGGGTCGGCGTCTACAAGTTGCCCGAACTGTGTGATCTCACGGGCATAGGTATCTCCCATCTCATATTCCCCACCATACATCATAGGTGATGTAGCTGCGACGAACCATCGAGCGTATGGATCGTTTACCTCGGCACTTGAATGCTTGTAGGTTTTGAGAACTTTCCATACCCAACCTTGGTCGTTTGCATATACTGCGTATGGCTTATCTTGTGAGCGGGTTTTTCCAAATGATGTTTTAGGCATTTTGTTCTTTCCTTTCTAATTGAACAGTTTGATTGTAGCCCGATTGTTGTCGGGCTACAAGTGTTTATTTTAGTTTATCGAACTCTTCGATCATTTGATCGTATAGCGCAGCGGCTTCCTTGTTACGTCCCGCGTGCATCATCATGAACATACATTCGAGTTTGAACTTCAGCTTGTTGCCTAGTGTTTGTTTCTTGGTTTCCATTGTTCTTTCCTTTCGTAATGGTTGGGGGCTTTCGCCCCCAGTTGGTTTAGTTTCTCATTAAAACTTTGATATAAGTTTGAGCGGTTTCTTTATCAGTAAACTTCGAGATAAGTCTGCTGTTGTAGTAAACCCAGTATGGCGTTACCGCGTCCATGGCGTGGACATTTACTATCGCATACTCCACGTTGTCTTTTACATATGTTTGTCTTCGCATTGTATTTCCTTTCGTAATGGTTGGGGGCTTTCGCCCCCAGTTGGTTAAACTAATGTGAACTTTTTCACTTGGGTATCAGTTGTATACTTCTCCCAAGTTGCAGGTCGGTGTTGCTTCCACCATGCTAGTGATGGCGCTGTTTGGCGAACTGTGAATGTCCACATTGCCCAACCTTTAATGATTGCTTTCTCGCGTAACTCATTACGCTCTTTTGTAAGTGATTTGATTTGAGCTTCGATTGCTGCAATCTCACCTAGTGTCTTTTGTTTAGTCATTATCTTTCCTTTCTGGTTAAAGTGTAACGCTTGTTACAAGTAACAAGATAAACATCTACAAGTAGAAGTCAAGTGTTCTACAAGATTTATTTTAATTAATTTGGGATCAATCGAACCGAGAACCGAGACCAGTGTATCCCAGGGATTGCTGCAATGCAGCAGGTTCGGGGTTACTGTGCCGCGCTGCGGCACGATTGCTGCAACGCAGCAAGGGTCACCCCCCATATATAGAGGGTGCATAGCACACATATGTGTCTATAATATTGGTATTGTAAATTCATTCGGGGATAATTCCATTGGGGCAACAAGTAATCAACAACTAGGTTCCCTAGACCCCAGAAAAAATTACGGGTGTATTTTCATTTGGGTTTATTGTAAAGTGTCACCAGAACCAAGGAGCGAGGTTAAATCCTAGATGTCCGAGAACAACAGGCACAGGCGTGTAGCTTCGCAGATGGCGGAGCGGTATGGTGTTGATCCAGAGGTATTTACTCGATTGATTGCGAGGGAGAGCAGTTGGGATCCTAATGCGAAGGGTGCTAACGGTGAGCTTGGTTATACTCAGATTATGTTGGAGACGGGCGTTGATCCGGGGTACGGGGTTAAGCCTATCAATGATCGGAATGATCCTATTGATAACTTGCGGTTTGGCGCGGAGTATTTGGGTGCATTGATTGAGTACTATGACGGGGATTATAGTAAGGCATTGATGGCGTATAACGGTGGTGCGGGGAACGTGAACAAGGGCACGGTATCGGATGCGGCACAGAAGTACGCGGCGGAAGTTATGAGCGGGAAGGAAGTTCAGACTAAGCCCAAGCCTCGACCATCTGGGACTCAACCAGAGTCTCAACCACAGATTAAGCCTGCACCTCGGTCCACGGATCTTGTACCTCAAGCGGAGGACAAGAAGGGGATGGCTGCTATTCAAAGGGGCATTGAGTCTTTGTTTGCTCCGAAGAAGAAGTTGCCATTGAACGCCCCTCCTCGTATTCAGAGGTTTGGGAGGAGTGGTCGGATGAGTCCATTGAGTGGAACGGGGATTCCGGGGTTGGGGAACATCAAGAGGTATTCGACACCTGGTGGAATAGAGAGTTTGTATCGGGGTAAGTGATGGATTATTCGACGGCTACGGTTGCTGATTCTTTAGATGTGACGAGTATTTGGAAAAGGTTTCAGCAAGAAAGCAGTCAGTCTTATGTTGATTTTGATTGGGACAAGGCACATGAACAGGTTTTATCTTGGATTAGAGATGAGAACTGGGAGATATTTTTAGCACGGAAGGGTAGGGAGTTATGTGGGACGTTGATAGGTGCGGTGACCATGTATCCTTATTCTAAGGCACTTATCGCGGGGGATTATATATGGTATATTGTACCAGAGTCTCGTGGTGGGATGACAGGAGTTCGTTTAATGCGTATGATGGAATCGTGGGCTAGGGATCGAGGAGCGGTATCGATGGAGACTGGATCTACTTCTGGGATTGAGAATCGGGCTATGGGTTTAATGGAGAGATTAGGGTTTTCTCCTGTTGGCATGTTAATGCGGAAAGGTTTGTGAGATGGGCGGTTTTTGTAAAGCTATAGGAATAGATACCACTCCTAAAAACAAGGACAAGGATGACAAACCGAGCGGCGTAGGCGCGGGAAACAAGTTATCTGATGGGAGCACCAGTTTAGGTTCTGTATCTCAGACGGGTCAGTATGCGGGGGACGGTTTTGAGTGGAAGCAGAATCCCAACACCAATGCGTTAACTCGGGTTTATACTGGTGCGAATGCGAATGCCGGATTAGGTAATGACGTTGTGATGGGTGGTACATCCAATAACAATGTAAAAGAGGTTATTGCGAATATTTCGTTGAACGAGGGGACGGCGTTTGCGGGGACGGCTGCGTCTGCAACGGATGGGAATCTCCTTAATCTAGTAACGGACGGCACTACTGGAGCCAGTGATAGCTATGCGGCACAGGTTGGTGCGACTGATTTCACGCCTGCTGTGACATATGATTCTACTCAAACGGGTGGTGCTAACACCGCATTACGGGACGCACAGGCGGCTGCGGCTGCGGCACAGGCTGAGAAGGAAGCTGCGGCTGCGGCACTAAAAGCACAACAGGAAGCATTAAGTCTACCTGTCGGAGGTCCGGGCACCTTTGCCCCTGGCGCTTTGCCTGCTGCACCTATAGAACCTGTGACTCCTGTTAGTTACGGAGAAGCGGGGCGCGGTGGCCCAGATTCAGCGGCACCGGGTAGTTTTACTTATGCACCCAATGTAGATCCTCAGATGGAGATGTTGGTTTCGTTACTTAACACTGCCCCTGGTACGTTAAGTTCTGGGGAACGTTTAATGGCGCAACAGTATCAGAATGACAAGATAGCAAGTGGTGGTGGTGAAGACGTTGTCATGAGTCAATCTGTTTTACCTACGGTTCAGGTTGCTGACTCAGGTAATTTCTTTTCAAATCTAGGAAGTGATATTTTAGATGCTTTGACTTTTAAAGATCCGATTGGAGAAAAAATAGCAGATGGCGCAGCGAATCTCGCTGTGGGCATTCCTAGAAACCTTTCAGAAGGAGTCGGCGGTGCTGCTAATTACTTTTATAATACAGCGCCTATCAGTAGCACTGGTACTGGGATAACCAACCCTTTTTTCTTTCTCGCTGACGAAATCCAAAAAGCCATCATGCCAAATCAAATAAAGGAAGACCGTATTCTTTCTCAAGATGTAAACAGAGCGCCTAGCGCGGGTGTTCAAGGTGGGCAGGCACTTGCAAGTGGTCTTGGATTTGCTGCGGATAAAATTGAGGATTACCTTAAACCTGGAAGCCAAGGAGTATTCACTGGGGATACGTTTAGTGATCTTAACTTTGTAGGTGCGGATACAGGTCGAGAGCTTAGAGGCGGAGATGCCGTTTCGGGTGCGATTAATCTAGGTGCGGCTGAAGGGCTTGCTGACACAGGGATAGACATCCTGATGTCTTTGAACCCTTATACAAGGGGACTTTCTGCTGTCGTTAATGCGGGGGAGCAGCTTACAGGACTTGAAGCAGGGATCTCTGACCAAATAGACAACGCGTATGTTGCGGGTCAGTTAGACAACAATCCTATGTTCCAGAAAGCATTAAAAGCTCAAGATGGGGATGTTGACAACGCACTGGCTGTGTTGAAGAACCTTTCTTATACGGCTGATGTAGGCGGAGTTCCGGCATACTTGGCTACGGCTGCTTCAGGTGCGGTAGATGCTGTAATCCCTGGTCCGGGTAAAGGAATTACTGGGCTTGCAAAAGAAGCGGGAAAACGTGGAGTTGTAGAAGGTGCCCAAGGAGCTTTTGAAAGTGCCACAGCAATTAACGCGGTAAATAGCGCATTGGGTACAAATTACGACCCCACGGCAAACATAGCGGGTGCAGCAACAACTGAAGCTCTTGCGGGTTCTACAGGTGCAGTTGTAAGTCCATTTGTTGGTACGGATCCAAAATCGGCGACTCAAAGAAGATTTATTCAAGACTCGGCGTTAAATAACCAAGCAGCCATGGAACAAGCTGCGGGAACCCAAGGGGTAGCCTCGTTTGCGCCTGGGCCTGTTAATCAGACAGCGGTTGCGCCTCAACCTGAAGCTATGACTACAACACCTACAGTTTTCAATCCTAATCTTTCAAAAACAGCGGGGGAGCTTGCAACATCTAATGTTCCAACGGCGTATGACATAGAGCAAGACAAAGTTGCAGGATTGTTAGAGGGACCACAAGGACTAGACTCTTCAGCAACGTCGCTCGATGTGATGGCAGCGCAGGAGATTATAGAAAACCAGATCCGAGAAACGGGAACTATTTCTCCAGAGATCATGACTAATTTGCAGGCGGCGACTGGATTGTCGATGAACGACTTGAGCAGCATGGCTACTAATGCTGCGACTGGTACACTCGGTGGTCAAACATTTCCGATTAACGTAGGAAGCGAGACACCTCCTGATCTGATGGATCAACCGACAGGTATTGGCGGGGGTGGAAACATTGGCGTAGAGACTTTACCTAATGGGGACACATTACTGCGTAATAACGAGACTGGACGTACAACTGTAGTTGATAAGGGTGAGAACCTTGCAGATGCGATACAGGTCTTTGATGAAGTAACCACACCGTTTGGAGCACCAGAGATAGATACCGCTGCTCCGTCATTGCCTGCGTTTAATGTTGCGGGAGCACCCGCACAACCAGTTTTACCTGCGGGAACGGATACGGCTCCAGTTATCCCATCGGCACCAAAAGCTCCTAATATCCCTGCACCTGATGTCGCGGGTCTTGGATCTTTAACACCACCGGGTTCTATACCAACCCTTGATACATCGAGTCTTCCAGAGGGTATTGCTGCGGCTCAAGACAATAATCCTAATCAACCTGCTCCGACAGGCACGACATTTACGACAGCCCGTGGTTCTACTTACACCGTTACGGAAGACGGAACTACGGTTAGAAATCGTGCTCCTGACGAAGAGGGCGGTGATTTTGTACAACAGCCACAAAGTGGCAAAACAATTTTTATGTCAAATGAGGATAAACAGAAATTTGGTTCTCTGTTCCAACAAGGAGAGCCTGGACTGTATCAATTTACTCCTGTTGCAGGCACTACGGACAAAGCTCAGTTGGTTTTCACTAAAGACTATGGACCTAACAAAGCAGGAGATACTGTTCCTGGTACTGAGATTACTTATTCAAATACTCCAGAATCCGGTGAAAGTCCTGTTGAAATCTACAATTCTACTAACGACAACCCTAATAACATTCATTTTGGGTCAGAGATCACTCAGGTTGGAGGCGAGAGTGGTGACACAACCGTACAACTTCCTGCCACAACGGACGGTGACACACTTCCGGCTACAGCGGGTACTGAAGTTGTTATTGATGACGATGGTTCATCAAACGAAGTTGGTGGTCTAGAGGGCGAGATCCTTGGTCCAGAGATTTCTACTGAGGTAAACCCAGAAGAAGACACTGGTGTTACGATAGACATGGAAGCGACAACTGAAACGGATACAACTCCTGAAATTCAAACCGATACGGTTGTTTCATTGCCACCAGTGGAAGAAGAAACAACTCCAAAAACTCCAGTAACGGTAACACCTCCAGTAACGGTAACACCTAAACCTTTAATTGAGGTTGATGTGGATGAGCCACCAGAAGAAGAGCCTCCAGTGGTAACGGTTGATCCACCAGAAGTTGATCCGCCTATTGTTTTGATCCCACCAGTTACTAAGACCGATGATAAGGGTAACAAAATCACAGAGTGTCCAGAAGGATATGTAGAAGTACAAACTCCTGATGGTATCATGTGTGAGAAGATAACTACGACTTCGACGACAACAGGACGTAGAACTTATGGTGTTGGACGTACAGCCACGACAGGTTTGGCGGGTAACATAGGCCGTGAGACACCAAGATCACGCACTAGAACTAGAACCTCAACCTCAACAAGTCGGGTGAAACCAACAACACGTAGCGCATGAACTTACACGCCTTACCAGAAGAAGCTCTGAAAGAGATACTAGCCCTTACGGAGGCTAAGAAAACATTAGATCTGCGTGAAAAAGCGCAAGATTATTTCATGCCCTTTGCTCATCATGTGTATGAGAACT
>WLWF01000637.1_pt1 | contig 32803 bp, 41 predicted proteins | sample 6718331 | NCBI WGS metagenome assembly WLWF01 (sample SAMN12718692, study PRJNA515312) | sponge metagenome | isolation source: marine sponge | host: Mycale hentscheli | place: New Zealand: South Island, Marlborough, Capsize Point | collected 2003-05-01 | reverse complement strand
AAATATCTAATTTGACAAGTACTTCAGTACCACCCTTGGACCCTTCAGTCAGTTGACCCTATCTTTCCACCGAGTGTGCCTTACTACCTTGTTACAGTTGTTCAGCCATACTCTGAGAATGTTGCACCATCCTCATTTACATATTATATAACACAGGTATCAGAACAAAACAAGGACAAAGTAACTTTTTTATTGCCAAATTGTCGCATGTGATGTACACGTAATGTTCTCAACTTCATTTCATCTCGGTGGATCCCAGGCACATTCGTTGCAGGGGGTCCCCAATTGACAAAGGCATGCTAAAGTACTGGAATAAATTTATAAAATGGTTATACTACCACCCTAACAAGACTTACATGAGGGGTAAATAATGGGTATATTTGGCATAGCGTTACGAGGGTTTGGCAAAGCTTTAAAACAAAAGAAAACTAAACCTAATTTAAGTAAAAAATTAAAGACATTTAAAGCAGCATCAGACAAACAAAAATTAAAATCAGATGTAAAAAAGCTTGACAAAGATTTTAAAAAAGCATCAGAACGTGCAGAGAAGTTTTCTAAAACATTAATGAAACAAAATTACAGTGATTCTGCTGTCAATAAAAATTTAACAGCAAGCTATAAAAAAATGATGAAAAAGGACTAATATGTCTTTTTTGGTAGCGAACCTACCTCCGTTAAAAGTCTTTGTTAAAAAACAATATTTATATGATCATGAAAAAGGCCACGGAGAATTTGTAGAAGGTGTTTGGATTACTACTAAGTCAATCCAAGGCAGAGCGCTCTACTTTGAAACGTATCTGCCGGAATATGGTGCTCTTTATGATAAGCTCCCTATCAGTGCTTTTGTTACTTCCCCTAATATTAAAGATGATCTTCCATTAGAAGAGTTACAGTTGTGGGATGCGTTTAGCTACCACCTTACTATAATAGAAAAACAATCAATAGCAGGCACACGTTGTAAATACCTTGCGCCATCAAAGAAATGGTACTATGGTGAATACTTGTTTACGATTGACAATTGCCATTCGGATCACAATACTTTGAATACTAGCTACGCAGAGATCCCAGAGGAGCATAAATCGTTTAACATATTAGAATTAGATAATGGGCATTACGCTGCCCAACCTAATAATAGAGTTATATTTTATGATAAATCACTCACGCCGTCTGAAACAAAACAACCAGATTTTAAAGTGTCAACAGAATATTATTCTGTAGAAAACAAATCTAAATGGACAGCTGGCGATGATACAAATTATTTTTACGATTTAAAGGAACAGAAATGATAAAAGTTTGGTTACTTTTTGTAATGATCTCACAACCTAATTTACCATCAGTTAGAACTAATTCTTTTTTGTATGCAACAGAAGAAAGTTGTATGCAATCATTGGCAGATTATTTAAACATTTACGAGTCTAAACCCTTGGAATATAAACAAAATTTAGTTACTACGGGATATTGTTTACCCTTTGATTCTTTTCCTATACAAGGTTTAAATACTTTATGAAAACTTTTTTAACTTTAGTAATAATCACTATGATAGTTGTATGCCTGGCCCCTCGGTCCATGGCGGCTGACACAAATACAACGGTGTCATCAACAGTAGTGACGGACAAGGCACCACCAACTGCAAATTCACCTAGCGTTGTTGTAAACAACTCTGACGTGTGTAAGACAGCTGTGGCGGGCGCCGTTCAAACCCAAATCCTTGGAATTAGTAGTGGGATTACGGTCACAGACGAAAATTGTGAACGTATAAAATTATCTCGTTCACTTTACTCGATGGGCATGAAGGTGGCTGCAGTATCTACATTGTGTGCAGACCCACGTGTCTGGGATGCGATGTATATGGCAGGCACAGTTTGCCCTTACATGGGTTCCATTGGCGAGGAAGCTCGTGAGAAATGGGAAGCTAACGCTGACATGATACCAAATGGATCAGAAGTGTATAAAAAAGTAGAAATGGTAAAACAAGAATCTAACAAAAAACCTGGATTGACTGATGGTCAAAAATTATTCAAATTTCTTATTGCTGGCATGGTTATGCATTCTGGCGTCGTGGCCTTCTTCCCTTAGAGCTGAATGTCCTGTTACTGCAACAGGAGTATGTACGCCAGGTGTAGAAGCAACGATAGTAGAAGACATAATAGAAACCACGGAGCACGGTTCTGATGGCTACACAATAATAACAGAAACCACAACTACAACAACCACAACAACTGTAACTACAGAAGATTCAGGTGATATACTTGATGGTGACAATGGTTTTGTACAGCCTAGATACGAAGGCGATGCTGACCAAGACTGGGGAGGCCAAGGGCCCGCAAACATGCCATCTGGTAATAGCTGCTACGGATTAGGAACAGATAAATGTGCACAAATTACAGGTAGTGGTAACTCAACATCAACTATGGGTGTGCCTGGCATGGGTACGACTTTTATTAACACAGTCGATATATCTTCTCTTGACATAGAGAACGGAGGGAGAACAAATTACACAATAAAAGTTGACAAACAAGATGCGCAAGACCGTATATACTTACATGTAACAGGACGTAATGGTAACACAAATGTGTTTAGTGGCACTGACATATTATCAGAATCAGGCGTAACAAGCGGTTTTCAAGAATACGCAGGTGGCTTTGACTTTGCAGGATCAGTTACAACCTTAGTTATAGAAATTGGTGGACGTGATATTAACTTAGCAATTGGGCCATTATGGGACGATATTACCATAAACGTATTGTACAATGTTGTAGAAACAATTGTAAACCAAACCATAACAACAGTAGAAATGTGGGTGGCTATGGGTGGCAGCACAGAAACAGAAGTTATTGATATTGTTGAGAATATATTTGAACACAATGATATTGTCGTAGATGCACCAGGCGATGATATGTATTTTGAACCAGAATTTGAAGAACCTGACATGGAAATGTCTTACGAAAATGTAGAAATGGAAATGGAGATGGACTTTGATTTTGAAATGGATTTTGAAATGCCTGACATGGATTTTGATATGCCTGACATTAACATGGATGAAATAGAAGTAGCAGTTATGGACATTGAAATGGAGATGGAAATGGAATTTGAGATGGAAATAGATATGGAAATGCCTGAATTAGATTTACCAGAACCTGACATGGATATGCCGGAACCAAATATGGAAGCGGACATGGATATGCCGGAACCAGATATGGAAATGGAAGAACCAGCAATGGAACCAGAACCTATAGATGAACCAGAATCTAAACCAGAAATGGAGGAGGTAAAAGATGAACCTATTGAAGAAAATACTGAAGAGCCTAAAGAAGATGTGGCTGAGGAGCCAGAGAACAAAGAAAGCGTATCAGAGGCTGAAACAGATGAAGATCAACCAGAAGATATGGAAGAATCAGAAGATAAGGGTGAAGCCGATAAAAGTAAAGACGATAAGAAACCTGTAAAGAAAGAAGTGGTAAAGAAAGAACCTGAAAAGAAACAAGAACAGAAAGAAAAAGCTGCTAAAAAAATTGTAAAGAAAATGGGAGATAAAGGTAGATATGATTCCACAAATCAAACTAAAACCCTTATTGTTATGCAAGTTTTAGGTGATACAAAAACATTTTTTGAGACTCAGCAACAATTAGAAGATAGAGTTGGATTCTTTACAGACATGATAATTCCTGATACAAAGATTGAAGATAATAATATGGCAGGCTATTTTTTATTTGTTGGAAGTGATGGCCTGATGAATCAAATCGAGGAGAGTCAATGGCAGAACTAGAAGTAGCAGGTATTAAATTTCGTGGCGGAAAAATATTCTTGGTATTAACTGCGTTAAGCACAGCAGCTGGTGGATTATGGGGCGCTTTTGAATTTTACAAGGATTATCAAATGATGAAAGATACCATATCTGAATATGTAGCCCCGGATTTGAGCGGTTTTGACAAAGAAATTGCGCTTACAAAAAAAGAAATGGAAAGTAAGACTGACTTAATACAAACAGAAGTAAACATGATTATACAAGAGATGGAAATGATTATGTCGGAAATTCGTTTAGTAAGTGATGTAGCAAACGAGTTAAAAAATGACCTTCGACAAGATGTAAGACGTGTTGAGAAAATTGTTAATGATGTAGAACAACAAGTAAAAGAAGATTCTAGAGATAATGCTAAAGATCTTAAAGTTACTATTGATACTGTTGAAGATGATATGAAAAAATTAGAAGATAGACTTAAACAAGCACAAAAAGAACTTGAAGAAAAGATAGATAAAAGAATTAAACGTGCGTTAGAAAATCCATTAGGCGCATCCTAGCCTTTAGCGTAAAATTTTATTTTTTTTAACATACTATGTACGCCATTGTTTCTACCTGGCGTAAGCAATATATTTAAATTTAATTTATCAAACTGTTTTTGATCAAAACTGTTAATGTCCTGGGCGCTCGAGCCACTGTACACGTCTGATATAATATTAACCATGCCTTTTGATATTAAAGCAGCTGAATCAGATGTAAAATATATTTTATCATCTATGTAATGTGGTACTAGCCACGTCTGTGATTGACAACCAGGAACTTCAAACGATTTAACTTTATGTGCGTTATCAAAATGTTTTGAGTTTCTTCCATAATCCATAATCCAAACAAATTTATCTTGATCATCATCTATGTTATTAAGTATTTGTGTATAACGATCTAACTTTCTTTTTATAGTTTCACATTGTTGACAACAATCTGGTGTCCCACATTTATCATGCTTCATTAAAAACCTTTTCTGTATTTTCTGATTCTCGCGTAAGGTGAATCTGCAGGAGGCACATAACCATTCTTTTCTTTCTCTCTATACAACGCACCTAGTATTGCATTCTTACTAATAACACCCATAATCACAGCAGCTTTACTTGCGCTTGTGCTTTGTAGTAATTTTTTTGCTTCGTTTAGTTTTTCTTCTGTCCAAACTTTTTTCTTTCTCATTCTTTTTCTCCTTTTCTTTAAATAATTTCATCCAAGATAATCTTGGACCATAATAAATATTCTTAACTTTATTATTTAACCAATCATAACCCCAAAACCACTGCCAAACGTGTTTTACCATCTATTACCCGGGTACAAACACACAGCCCACTCCTTTAAACCCCGATACAGAGCAAATATGAGCCTTTTTATTTGGCGCAAAACAGCCGTTTTTTGACCAGGGTCCCAAACAGCCATTTCTTCATTATTCCTCCAATGTTTTGTCATTTTCACCCCTATCCGGCATATTTATTACATTTGATTCTTCTTTAAACTTAATTTTTGCATTAAACGCAATTGTAATTCGTTGTCTGTTGCTTCTATTTATGTCTACGTCATGTAAAAGATAAGATGGAAAACAAAGTATGTCACCATCGCTAGGTGAGTGTGCTATCATGTTAGCATGTGGCATGTGATTAGGTATCATGCGGTACATTTGTTCGTGTGTAGCAAATCTAATTAAACCTGTGTTAGCTCCTTGTACATAATACACACCAGATATATCTGCATCAGCACGGTAATGAGAATGAAATATATTATTACTTCCTGTTTCATTTACATTCGTCCAATATGTTATACTTGCATCCATAGGTTTTTTAGGAAAGTAATGATCCATGTAAGATGATAATATCATTCCTATTGGTTTCATAAGTTCTTTTTCACATTCGTATTTAAACATACTACGCCAACAACCAGGATTAGTAGCTACCATACCAGCTGCGTTCTTGCCTCTTTCTTTTTCTATTTCTGTTATTAATAAATTATTTAAATTTTCATAATTGTTCCAACGTTTGTAAAACAATCTTGTATCTTGTATAGGTATTTTACTTATTACTTCGCTCATATTTCTCCGTTGCGCAAGCAGGTCCACATAAGAAATTTAACTTATGTTTTTGCTGCGGGTTAAATTTTTTATCAGTCCAATATAACAGTTTACTAAACCATTTGCCACAATTGTAGCATCTAAATTCTGGTCCTGGTCTTACAAACTTACGATCAAACTCCACAAAGGCCTTCACATTCATCTGCAAATTCTTCGTCAAATGTTTCACCAAATAATGAAGCTTGTGGATTAGGTGCTTGGAAGTCTATACTTCTAAGTGGTTTAGCTGATTTGTGTAAAAACAATTCTGTTTCTGTATTTTTTAATCCGTGACGTATTTTATCATCAAGATCACAGGCATCTTCCCAATCTTCTGGATAGTTTTTTTGCATATTTTTCCATTGATCATTATGGTGATAAGGACAACCAATACAGGATGATTTACCTGGCATAGGATGTTTTTTTATATCACGGTACCATTGTAAACAATCAGCACGTGACATTTTCATTTCAATTAAAGGCCAGCGTGATGTAAGCCAAGGCATCCTAGCTTTCTTCATACGCATTGCTTCATCGGTAGATATGCCAATCCATTGTTCTACAATTTTATCTTTAGGAACTCTATGTTTAGGTTTAACTCCTAATAATTCACGCATTTTTTTTTGAATAGGAATAACTTTATAATCATGTGTGCACTGTCTATAAAGCATTCCTACTCTTCCACCATTAGGACGTGCAGCAAACAAAGGTGGGTTTGGTACACGACCAGCAAACGATTTTGATTCTTCTTTAGACCCTGGTTCTGGGTTCGCTGCTTTGATAAGGTCTTCTCTGATGTTTCCTCTCTCTACAGTAATGATAGGACAAATCGTTATTGCCTTTTTTAAATATTCTACATGCTCGTACACAAATTTAGGTTCCCAACCTGTGTCAGCAAATATCATATAATCTGGTTTATGTTTAGTTAATCCTTCTTGAGCCATAAGCGCTAAACAAGATGATTGAACACCAGCTCCTAATGATAGTATACGTATAGTAGGTTCACGTTGCTCCCCTTTTTCATCTATACCATCATACTCTGCTGGTTTTCCTGTTTTAGTTAAACTTGTAGTTTTAAAATATTTTGGTTCTTCTGTAGCTGCTACAGCAGCCATCATGTTTAATTGTTTTTTATTAGGTGACATTTTGCCAGACATTTCTTCAAGAAGTTTTCTTCTTTCAAATGCCATTTGTTCATGATTTATGGCAAAACCAGGTTTAACTCCTTCTACGGATTTTTGATTAGCGGCACGGCTTTTGCCTTGTTCTTTGTACCCGGGTTTCTTAATCTCTGTCATAGGCCTGTAGTTCCCTTAATGTTATGATGATTTTTTGCGAATAATACACATCTTCCGCATATATTGCAAGTGTCATAACCAGTTTTTCTAAGTCAACATCATCATTAAAATATTGTTTGCTTCTTTCCTCTCTAAAATCTTGATAATGATGGTTATTGTTTAATAATTCAATATAATATGCAATGGATTCGCACTTAGTTTCAAAGATCCTAAGCCCCCAGCTCACGTTAGGTTTATTAAGTGGCTTCATTTGATCATCTGAAGAATCAAAAGTGCGGATTCCAAGAAGGTTATTACCCTCTACAGCAAACCTAGATGTGCCCCAATTTGATTCATGTATTGATTGCGATATTACAATTGACACTGGCACTCTTTCGTATTCTTCGTATAAAGAATTGTGATGCACAGCACATGATCTAACATATTCAATAAACTCTGAATTGTCTGTATAATCTACCTCTGGAGTAAAATTTAAACAAACCAATAAAGTAACACATAGCCACTTCACTTATCACCCCAACTTTCTCCAAGGTCTACATCTACCTTTGACGGCACCTGTAAATCTACACATGTTTCCATAACTTCTTTTATTTGATTAGCTTGTCTTTCGTCTTTAACAGAACAATCGAGCTCATCGTGAACTTGTATAAGAGGTATTACACCTAATTCATCATATACATTAACCATTGCTTTCTTTGTTTGATCAGCAGCAGAACCCTGTATCAATCTATTTAAAGCTTTATATGTACCATATCTTTTGATGGCATCACCATATTCTACTTTAGCTTGATTCAAAGGTAATGGTTTATGAACACCCCAAGATGTAGGCTCCCATAGGTCAAATCTACACTTACGACCAAGTAAAGTTCTAATCACGCCTTTGGAATTAGCACGATTCATAACAGCTTCAAGCATACCCTGCATAAAAGGAACTTTACCACGGAAGTCTTTTAACATTTCTTTAGCCTCTTGTGGCTCAAGATCTAACTCACGTGCAAGTTTATTATACCCCATGCCATACATAACACCCAGACCAATTGTTTTTGCTAATCTTCTATCCACTCCTGCCATGTCTGCTGTTTGTTGATGAAAGTCTAAATCTTTCTTTTGATAAGCTTCTTTTACATCATGTGCACCTGGTTGGTCCACGAGGCACGCCCAATGTGTCAAGAGCCTTGGTTCTTGTTGCGAGTAATCTGCCTTGAGCCAATATTCACCCATCTCAGGAATAAATAATTTTCTAACGTCTTTCGCAAACTGACCACGGCTAGGTACTTGTTGTAAATTAGGGTGATTATAAGAAAAACGACCAGACACAGTGCCACCAGTATCAGACCTAATTTGATTAATATGAGCATGTATTCTACCTCTCTCTGTATAATTCATTAATCCTTGTAAGAATGTACCCCTTAATTTATTTAATTCACGTGCTTGCATAATTAATCGTGGTAACTCGTGCGGATGATCTGTCAAAAACATTTTTGTAAATGATGGCGCATCTGTTTTATCTGTTCTTTCATAAGGTAAATTCATTGCATCAAATGCTTTTGCAATAGAAGCTGCTGCCCATATTTCTATATTTAAACCAGTTAAATCCTTAACTCGTTTCATTAGTTTCTTTTCTTTATTATGAAATTTTTTTTCTAAAAGAATACATTTTTCATCATCGAAACGAACACCACGACGTGTCATATGAAATATAACATTTATTAATTTACACTCTACATCGTATACAGTTGTAAGATTGTCTTTTACAATCTCCCAAGATAGTTTTTCATGTAACTTGTATGTAAGATCCGCATCGGCTTCTGCATATTCCCCGACAAACATTGCTGGTAATTTATACATCTCTGATTTTGGATCTACACCAAATGCTTCTGCTGCTTCTCTTAGTTTTTGTTCGTTTTTAAACTCACCTAAATATTCATGCACTATACTATTAAGAGTATACGAATATCTATTCTCATCTATTAAAGCTGCTGCTACCATCGTGTCGTGTACTCTACCCTTAACTTCTATATTAAGTGCCCATAACCAACCTATGTCATACTGCGCATTGTGAAATATTTTTTCTATTGATTCGTCTTCACAAATAGATTTTATATATTTTACAACTTTGTCTTCATCCATATTACCACCACCATCGTGTGCAATGGGATAATAAGCTTTAAATGATGCAGTAGCCATGGCTATACCAATCACCTTACCTTTTTTTGTTGGCCACCCTGGGCCATGTTTAATTAAATCTGGATCACATGTTTCTAAATCAATTGCCACGCGTCCCTCTATACGAGGGAACTCCGTAGGCGCGACCCATTGTGATGTAACTGTCTTAAAAAGATCCTGTGTCACTAATTTCTCCTGCTATTGCCGCATAACCTGCCATATCAACAAAGTTATCCATGTTAATTTTTTCACCTTGTGTATGTCTAGATATTTTTAACAATATCATCATAATAGCCACGTCATCCGCTGTGATATTAGCCATTGGATTTAACTTCTTATCAAGAAATATATTCCAAAACTCTGCTATTTCTGCATGATTATTAAACGCATCACCGTGTGATTCGTTTCTATCATTAGAAACAAGGTCACTAGCCTTTGCTAGTATTTCTTCTTTCGTCATGCTAGTTTTTACTCTAGCAAGTCCACTACTAAAACTCATATTATGAATCCTCCTTCTCTTTGTGGTTGTACTATATGTAGTTTTTCTCTAGCACGTGTTGCTCCTACATAAAACACACGGCATTCGTCATCCGAATCTCTTTCCATAGCTTCTTGTGACTTTCTAGATAAGTCTGTAAGAAGCATTACATTATCTGCCTCACCACCCTTAGCACCATGTATAGTGCTAATATTTATTTTTGGTGTTTTTGATATTGTCCCTCTTACTTCTATGGCTCTTAAATATTCTTTATCTCTGTTACCAACTTTATCAAATGCTACATCCCATGGTCTACCTCCCATTAATAATCCGTGATGCATAACTAATTCTTCTAATTCGTATTGTTCTTTGTCAGCCATTTTAAGAGTCTTATGACCTCGTTCTATACCTATCTGACTTGACATGTATGAGTATATGTCTTTTATATCTACAAGAGGTACAATTTCACCACTGTTTAATTTCTTCCAAGCTTCTACCGCATTTAAAAGTTTAGCTGATATAGGTAATTTATTATTTCTTTTGTACAACATACCTTGTAATCGTATGTCTCTTTCTATCTCATCTAGCATATAATTAGTTCTAGCCATAACTAACCAACTACCATCGTCACGTAAATTAACACTCTCTGGATAAGTATGATATTGAACTACACCTTCTCTACTTGTTCCTTTCCATTGCTTATCTCTTCTAAACTTAACTCTACTAATTATTCTATTAGATAAATTTTGAATAACAGAAGAACAACGAAAAGATTGTTTTAGTGTTTCTACTTCACCAGGCAATTGAATAAAATGTTTAACGTCAGCGCCTGCCCAGTTATATATAGCTTGATCATCATCTCCACTAATGTAAACCTTTCTTGCATTCTGTGTTATTTTATTTATCATCCTCCATTGTAATTTACATAAATCCTGTGCTTCATCTACAAATACTACTTCTAACTTTGGTATTGGACCAGAATCTAAATATAATTCAATCATATCGGTAAAATCGAATACTTCTTTTTTCTTTTTAAATTCTTCTAACGATCTTTGTGCACGTAAAAGTGAATGCCAAGACATATCTTGTAAATTAGATCCATTGTAATGATGTTCTAAGTCCATACATTTCATGCGTGCTAAATTTATTTCATTAATTAAAATATTGTCTGTTGTTACTACACCACCAGATTCTGCACCATCAGCAACAGATCCTAAATCCATGCCAAATGTTTGTGCAAACTCTTTATAATTATCACGTGACATTACCTCTGACTTTGTTAATCCTAATTGATTAAAAGCAAATGAATGTAAAGTTCTAAAATATGGAAGATGTTGTTCTTCTAAATTAAACTTTTTCATTGCCCGGTCACGAGCCTCGGTTGCCGCTTTCTTGGTAAATGCTAAAAAAGCTATACGATCAGGTGACGTGCCTTTAGCTAACTCTTGCTCAACTAAATTCAATAAGTTATGTGTCTTCCCTGTACCAGGAGGTCCTAGTATTATCTTAGTCTTACTTTGCATGTTCCATCCTTATCTACAAATATAAATTTCATTTTTAATTTTCTTTGTTCTTGGGTTAATCGTCTACATATACGTGTCCCTGGTTTCCAGGTCTTACGATAGCTTTCAGTTTTTACATCAAATATTTCTACTGCTCCTTTTTCATTTATTGCTATGAGGTCAGCAGGTCCAACTCCATATAAATTTTTAAAAACAAAATAACCTTTTTGTATTAAATGTAATATGGCTATTTGTTCACTCTGCATTCCTTTTTTTAATTTAGAAAGGCGCACCATCAACCTCCTTTATATCAAACGCAGAATCTTGTTGTTGGTATGCAGGCACTCCCCACACACGCACAGTTCTGCCTTTTAAATTATATTTCTCACTCTTACCTTTTAGATGTCTTAACGCTTGTACAAGTTGACCTGTATTAAAATATGTAAACTTGTTGCGTGTAAGATAATCCTGTAGATCTTTTAACCTAAACCATGTGATACCATCTTCGGTCCATGGTTTACGTAATAATAACTCATCACGATTTAGAGCCTGGGCACGATCAGTACAAAACTCCTGGAGGTGAGCTTCAAACTGACCGGCCAATGACCCATCATCAGAAACAGGAATAGTATTAAGATTGACCATAAGTCTTTCTATAATTTCCTGCCACACTGACTGTTTTACAAGAGCAGGCATATGGTTCAAACTATTCATACATTTCTTTTGAAATTTAGTTTGTATTTGCAGCTCCTCTGTTTGTAATTCCATTCTAGAGTCACCAACATCTAAAAACCATACTGGTGGATCTGTTTCTAATTTGGTAAGTGCACTAAACTCTAATGATGCTCCATTACCACCTATACCGTGTTTTCTACCACTACATACTTTAGCATTGCAGTAAGAATTTATTGGTGGTTCTTTACATCTATAACTATAATCTTTTTTCTCTAATTGTTTTTGAACTGTAACAACTTCTGATGCTGACAATGGTGGTGTCATATAATCTTGGTTGTATTTTTCTAATAATGTTTTCCAATTGTCTGGATCAAATTTACGTAAATATACACCTATATTAAATAATCCATTGTTGCGCGTGCCTTCTGGAAATCCTTGCGCACATAATTGTTGTAGACAAGGTGGACCATCCTTTATAACTTCATTAGATACTTGAATTGCAACTTTGTCTATTTCTTCTACAGCGTATTTATCGTATAAGGTGTAGAACTCTGGCAATGTCGCCGCTGTTCCATCATCTTTATAGGCGTATCTCGTTGTACTTTTGGAATTATAATATGGAAGATTTAGGAAATTACCTAGATCTCCTTTTTCTATTAGTATGGTTGATTGCTTGGGGAATACTTCTACAGCGGAATATCCGAGACCAGATGCAACCTCTCGTAATTTCTCTCGTACTAATCTGGCGGATACTGGGTTTTTAAGAAATAAAAATATATGCATTCCACCACTCTTAGATCTACAAGGCACTAAAGGTAATTGTAAATTTCTAATACTATTTATTATTTTTTTGTAATCAATTGGATAAGTGTCAATATCAATACAGCCCCAACGAACTGTATTGTCTGCCATAATAGGAATAATTCCTAACGAAGGACCATTGCCATTAAGGTGTTCTAACCATAATTCATTTTTAACTTCTTGCTTGACAATATAGGATTTACCCTCTTGCTTACCGTCAGCACGTTTCCCTTGGGATTGGTGCTGACCATAAGCCACGTCTAAGCCTTCAAATATAGATTTGAATCTCTCCACTAAACCTCCAGTTTAAAGTAGAAGACTTACCTAAAACGGTACGTCTTCTTGGCTTTCTATATTGTTAGATTTAGGTGCCTCTTTTACAGGCTCCCCCTCTACAGTAGGTTTAGCTTCGACATCTCCTCTTGATGCTGCGGTTGAAAATGATTTTGCCTCATTATAAATGCCAGCGTCCTCAACTTGACCTGCTTTCTCAACTTGATACCCAAACCAACTACCACGATCATTAGACTCACTAACAGTAGTAAGTTTATAAATCATAGCGTATGTTGGTGGAGTAAAACTTCCCGATGGACCATTAACTTTTTGAGTTAACATCAAACTATTCCAACGTCTGCTCTTTTTTAATTGAGTAGATGTCATGCTAATAACAGCTTGAGACCACACACCACCTTGATCTTGTACTAAGACATAGTGATATGCAGTTGTAGCAATGTAATTACCATTAGGTAATGTGTCCTTAAACGTCATTTGATCACGTTTAGTTTTACTTAAGACACCACTATCAGCGTGGTGTGATTCTACGAATCCTCCACCTTGCTCACGTGGTTTCCATTCTACGTATCGTAGTTGATAAAGAACAGGAATCACGTTTAGTGAGTCACTGACTTCTTGCGAGACAGTATTATAAAACTGTCCAACTTTAGCCCCATCAACGTATTCCGCTTTTGACGGATTGAGTTGAGGACTATTGGATTGTAGTATGTTGATGTAAGGAATTGCAATATCTCTTGACATGTCAAGATTACCGAAACCACTCGCATCTTTTGAATCACTAGCAAGAACTGCTAGATCTAGTTTTGCCGCTTTAGTAGCGACTGCCTGTGCTTTTGCCATTGGCCGTTCTCCTATTAGTCTTTTATCGTTGTTTTTTGTCCTACGAAAGCACCTAACAAATCCATAGGTAATTGTTTACCTGCTTCATGTTGCTCTCGTATAAATGCGCGAAGGGTGGAAGGTTCGACCCATTCACGTTGCATTGATTGATATCCTCGATCATTCAAAGTATCTATCAATGACTTAGCTTTCTCATCTTCATTCCTTCCAAAGCTACAAGAAACTTGGTTCTTTATTAAATCACCAAATCCATTGTCTCTTAGCCAACTAAAAGCTGCTTCTTTCTTAGCTTCTTTGATTGAAGCACCATAATAGTTGGAAACTTTTAAATGTCTGCCATCTGACAATTTTAATTCTGACAAACCTACTTCTGCAAATAAGTTAGGCAAAACATTCTCTGCTAAATGTTTTTTATAATCTTTTTTTGTTTTAAGTTGCTCTTCTAATTTAGCAATCTCTTCATCAGTATCTGCTACATCATTTGCAACAGCACCTATCTTACCCATGTTGTCCTGGGCCGTGGACCCCGAATCTTGTTGCATTTGGGTAAGTAAATCTTTTGGATCTAAACTCGTCATATTAACCTCTCAAATCTATTTCTATATCGTAGTATCGTTTCTCATCACGATCCCACTTTAACACTTTAAATTTACCTCTATTCATTTCGCTAACAACTGCGCCAGCTAATGCAATAATAGCAGGGTCACCAATCAAAAGCAAATAGTCATCATCACTAAATGTGGATAACTCTTTTTTTAACTTATGAGTAAGTGGCCCAGAAGATAAAACTATTTGTTTGTTGTCTGGTAGTAATACTTTTAAATCGCCAAACTTTTCGGCCGACCTAATGTTTCTACCCATTTCTTGTAGTACGTAAACTGTCATAATTTTATTTCTTGATTCTCATATAGATCATGTTATATATAAAGTCAACATTAGAAATAAAAATGTATAAATTTAAAACTGAGCCTTATGAGCATCAAAAAGATGCGTTAAAAAAATGCTGGAATAAAGAAGCATTTGCTATCTTTGCAGAGATGGGCACCGGTAAAACTAAAATAGCATTAGATAATGCATGTATATTATATAACAAAGGCAAAATAGATAGAGTCTTAATTATTGCACCAAAAGGCACATACATGAATTGGGTAGATCAAGAAATACCAGTTCACGTTCCAGATTACATAGAAAAAAATGTAGTAGCATGGAAACAGTCAACCAGTTCAGAATACAAACAAGAATTAAAAAACATAAAAGACATGAATGATTTTAGATTTAAAATTATGGTCATGAATGTAGAAGCTTTGTCAACAAAGAAAGGTGTAGAATTTGCTAGGATATTTTTAATAGGCAGATCTATGATGATAGTAGATGAAAGCACTACAATAAAAAACCCTCAGGCAAAAAGAACTAAAAATATATTAACACTTGGTAAAGAAGCAAAGTATAGAAGAATACTTACAGGATCGCCTGTAACACAATCTCCTATGGATCTTTGGTCACAAATGGATTTTCTTGATTCAGAAATATTAGGACAACAAAGTTTTTATGCGTTTAGAACTAGGTATGCCGTAGTTATTACAGCTAACGCAGCTGGTGGCACGCATAAATATCAAAAAATAGTTAAATTTAAAAATTTAGTGCAATTAGGACAATTAGTGTCACCTCATTCTTATCGTATTTTAAAGAAAGACTGCCTTGATTTACCAGAAAAAACATTTGTTAAACGTGAAGTTGAATTAACTGACGAGCAAATGACAGCATATCAGGAGATGAAAACTAATGCGATGACTATATTAAAAGGTGAATCATTGACAGCTGTTAATGTATTAACACAATTAATGCGTTTACATCAAATAACATGCGGCCACATGAAAACAGATAGTGGTGAAACGTTAAATCTTAAAAATAATAGAGTAGATGAGTTAATGCAAATATTATCAGAGACTACAGGTAAAGCAATTATATGGGCAAATTATATTCACGATATATTAAATATAGAAGCAGCTATAAAAAAAGAATACGGACCTACTTCATATTGCACATACTATGGTGCTACAAAACCAGAAGATAGGCAACGTTTTATATATGATTTTCAAAACAAAATGAATGACTGTCGTTTTTTCATTGGTAACACACAAACAGGTGGTTATGGTATTACATTAACAGCTGCCAGCACAGTAATATATTATTCTAATAATTATGATTTAGAAAAAAGAATGCAATCAGAAGATCGTGCACACCGTATAGGACAAGTTAATCCTGTATTATATATTGATATGGTAGCGAAAAAAACTGTTGATGAGAAAATAATAAAAGCACTTAAAAATAAAATAAATATTGCTAAAGAAATTAGTGGAGAAGAATTATCAGAATGGATTTAGATTATACTTTCATTGTAAGCATCTAATTTTTTCATAAATGAATTAGTAGCACGTACAAATTTTTCACCAGTTAATTCAAATCTTTGAAATGTTAAATCACGAGAACACATAAGAACTACACCTTGGTCTATTTCTGTATTAAATATAGAATTGTGGGCCGCGGCGTACGCTGCAAGCTGCATTAAATAATCTTGCACCCATTCACGTTTCTTTGGTTTATTTGTTTGTTTAAAATCCATAATAGCTGGTCTACCTTTGTATACCCCAATCATATCTGCAGTTCCTGCATACTTACCAGGATTATATAAATGTACTTCTGACCCCCATATTTCTGTTATATCTTTAAATGATTCATCAATAATCTTTCGTGCCATTTTTTCTGCTTGCACACCTATTTCTGTAAGATCTTTGTATTTATCTCCGTTCACAAAACGTTCTATATATAGGTGGAGCGCGGTGCCAATCTGACCTGCACTCTTAATTATTTCTTCAGCTTTTTGTTCGCCAACTTTTGCACGCCATTGTTTTAAAAATGTTTTATCTTTTGTTTTAGAAAGTATAGTGGTGACTGACGGTAATGCTTCACCATCGGGTGTAAGATATAATCTTCCATCCCCTTCTTTGCGTTTTAGTTCTGCGTAATTATATTTCTTAATTAATTGCACACATGCTTATAGCATATTTTTTAATATTTTAAAAGAAACTTTAATATGTCCATTGTTCGAGAGTCTTTAATATCATCAATCATTGTGCCAATTCCACGTTCAAAAAAATTTTGACTAGGGTCAAAATATTGATCATATTTTCTAAGATAAGGAGCTGGTGGAATTATATTACCATACAATGTTTGTAATGCATCTTTTGACATACCTGCTGTAGAAACATATTTTCTAGATCTTTGCGCATTAGGATTAGCGCCAAATGGATTACTTGTAGCTAAATTACTAATTGCATTTAAAATTCCTGCTTTATTATCAACTCTATGATATTTAGGAATGTTAGTGAAAGCTATTGAATGCGGATTACGGTATCTTGCATCTCGCGCTTTTTCAGCTGCATCAAAATTAACGCCTCTGTAATCTTCACTTTGTTTATATCTATATTTGTCACTCACAGTGTTTCATATGATTAGCCATTTCTTTAGCCCTGTTGGGTGTCTGTTTTGCCCAACGTGAGTCAAGCATTTGAACAGACGCTTCAGCGTAATCGGGTGGATCTTGCTGAAGGGCCTGCCACATTTTCCTGAACTTGGAAACTCCGTTCCCCCCAAGCTGGAAAATCATTTCGATGATTATAATTTTTGCATCATCACTTATTGTTAAACCTTTACATTTGTCATCTGCTTGATCAATTGCAGATTGTAAATCTTTTTCTAATATACCCATTAAGAAATCTTCGTCATACTCTTTACCATCTTCCCAAAAGTCTTCTACACATAGGTGGCCAACGCCCACGGTTCTTTTGTTTAGGGTATCGAGGTATACCTTGTTGCGGTACCCTTCATGTTTTTTTACTGATTCTAAAAGTTTATCCATGTCAATCATATTAATTATCCAATTTCTTATTTATGTTTTTTACTTCGTTTTCTATGACAGCTATTCTAGCTTCCATTTTTGTAAACAGAATAAGTGCTTCTTCTATTCTGTCTATGTCACGTTCCATTGCATTGATACGCTGTGATGTCATACCCCATGTAACACCTAATGCTATAAAGATTCCTATGATCCACACTGCGTCTCTTATACTCATTAACTTACCAAAGATATTATTCCGCCTCTTGCTGCCATACGTGGTGCCACTCTATTAGCGAGTGCCTGGTCCAAGTTTCCTTCATACAAGGAAGCCGCAGCTGCAGGGTTCATGTTAGGGTTTTGTAGTATAGAAGAACCAATACTTGATACTTCATCTGCAAAGTAATTTGAATCTGGTTGTGGAGGATTTTGTATTCTATCTAATATGTTCATTGCAGGTGATGTGCCTGGAGTGCCCATTGTATCTTCTACTATTCCTTTACCTTTATTTAAAAGATCTTTACCAGCTTCGCCAAATACCTCTAATGCACTTCTTGCTGGTGCCATATTTTGACCAACTTGTTCTCTGTATCGTTGTCCTTTTTCAACTTCTGCTAACTCACGATCAAACTCTTGCCATTCTTCAGGACGTAATCTTACAAGACGAGTAAAGTTAGCAAGTCTAACTTGCTCTGGTAATGTATCATCTAGTATGTTTCTGTATGCACGAAGAGAAGGCGGACTTGTTATAATGCCACCCATGTATCGTACACCGTATGCCAATGCTGCTGGTATTAACCAACCACTTCCAAAAGCTGCAAGTGCACCAGCTCCTGCTGTTCTTGTTTGTATTCCTAATGCTGATGTAGGTAGAGCAGATTTAATACCTGAACGTATGCCACCCATAACTGCACGACGTGCCATGAATGTGCTAATTTCCGGTATACCATTTGCTGCCGCCGCAGTCATTAATGTAGCAAAATCTTCTAAATCTTTTAGATTAGGTAATTGTGCTGCTTGTTTACCAACTAAACCTGCAGGCGCATCATATTTTACTGCTTTTAATCCTTCATTAAAATTAACGTTGTCAAATTCTTTTACTATTCCTGTTTGTCCATCACGTACTACTATTTTAGATACTTGTGGTCCTGGTAATGCTTTTTCAAATAATGTTTTTAATGGATTACCTTTACCTAAACCAAGTGCACGTCTAAATATTTCTCCATCAAATAACTCTGCACCATCTCTTTGTACAATAGAATTATTAAATACTTTGTTAAGATAAATACCTAATCCTTCATAGTATGCTTTATCGCCAACAATATTTTTCATTGTTGCTAAGTTTGTCGCAGCGTTTCCTGGATCTTTTTTAGCTATATCAATAACAGTTTCAAATATGTTTGTTGCTTGACGATCTGGATCAACGTTAATAGCCATACCAAATCTTTCTACAGGACCAGCTACAGCTTTGCCTGCTTTTGTTGTAAACATCATCATGCCGTTGCTTACAAACTTTTCATAATCACGCCATAATTTTTCTACTTCAGGTATACCTGACTTTGATAAGTTACCAATATCTGCTTCCCATGCTTTGTATATATTTAAAATATCTGCTTGGCTTTCACCATCTGCATTCTTTAAAAACTTATTATATAATTTATCCATTTGATCACGAAGACCATAATACTGTTCTATTGTTCTAGCGCCTGCAATACCAGGATCTATGACTTGAGTTTTTAAAAAATCAATAAAAGGTTCTGGAACTGCTTTACTAACTGCAGCTGTGCCTTCATTTGTAGGAGCAATTTGTCTTTGTGCTAAAGCTCTTTGATAAATTCTTTTTGCTTCATTAACTAATGTAGAATCATCTACAACAGCACCGTATTTCCTAGCCGAATCTAATAACAATTGTTGTTTTTCTGCAGCTGCATCTCTAAATCCTCTTGCAGCAGCACCACCTAATCCTGATATTTTAGCACCGTGTTCACTAACATTTAGTATAGGAGCAAAAGTTAATTTTTGTATTATGCTACCACCAAGGTCCATGTAAGCATTCATTTGATCTGCTTTGTTTCTATATATTCTTGTACCTATGACAGGTGCACGTCCTAATAATTTTGATATACCTGCTAACATAGGGGAACCAACATCAGATCGTTGCACATCTGTGCCAATCATTTTTTCTGTTTGTGGTAATAAATCACTTATTTGTTTTAAAGGTGTTTTTAATTCTGAAGGACTTAAAAAATTAAACACAGGGCTTCTCATTAATCTTGTCATAAGATTTCCAATCAAAGGAATATTTAATTGTATATTTTGTGTTCTTCCGCCAATAGACGTTTCTATAAATTCTTTTGTTAATGGATCTTCTTTTAACATAGTAGAAAATTTACCAGACTGGTATAAATTTTGTTCTGCATCTAATATTTCTTGTCCAGCAGGAACTCTGGATCCTGCTCTTGGTTTAAACATGCCAAATACATTACCACCTATAAATCTTTTTGTTGCATAATAAGCAGGTCTTGCTCCAAAAAACACACTAGATATTGCACCATCAATTGCTGCATCTTTTAATGCACCTTTTATTCTTGTTGCTTGATCAGGACGATTAATGCCTTCTGGACCAAACGTTAGTCTCTCCGGTATCGCAGCAGACATTGTTTCTAATATTTGATTGTCACTATTCTTTAAAAACTTTTTTGCTGTGCCAGCTTTGTTCATTATATCTAACTGAACTTCATAACCGTAATCAGCTATACCTACACCTGCAGCACCACCAACCACTGCACCTAATGCTTTAGCCCACCAAGGTCCTGGGACCTTGCCACCACGTGCCATGCCAGCCATAAATCTTTTACCTATACCTTTTGTTCCATATCTAAATGAATCTCCAAAAGCATCAACAACAAGAGGCCCAGCTTTAAATCCTTTTAACATTCCAATAGTTCCTGCAACCATTTCTTGTCCAGCTTCTACAACAGGATAAGGATTTGGTGTAGATGTATATAAACCAAATTCATCTTCATTAAGTAATGTACTAGGTGTTATCGTTGTAAAATCTTTTTGTGATAGGCCCATGGATCTAATATATTGTTGTATATCATTATTTAATTCAGCCACTTGTGCTGGTTCCATGTTAGGGTATTTTTCTTTTGCACGATGAATAATGTTAACTACATTGTCACGTACTGTATCTCTTTTTTCTCTATATGTTTTTAAATTTTGTAATTCAACTGCACGTGCATCAAGTTCTTTTTGTGATGCAACAAAAGGATTATCTTTACCAAAAGGTTGCCCAGGCAATAAAGCATTTCCAAGTATTTGAAATGGAGCTGATGCAGCTTCTGCAATAGGTTCCATAGTTTTTCTATTCTTACCAATTATTTCTTCTGCTTTTGTTTGTGGCACACCACCTTCAGTTTTGCTTACAAATTTTTTATCTTTTGCACCTAACTCAGATGCTGCTGTTTCAAATTGTTTTGTTGATATATCTGCCATTAATTTAATCCGTATTTATCTAATAAACTTTCGTATGTTTGTTCATTCTTTTGCATGTTTTCATTGTGATCTACTTGTATGTTACCTTCAAAACTTTTCATCCAATCTGCGTATCCCATACCACCAGATATATCAAGATTAAGTGCTCGTTCTTCTGGATTGTTAGATAACCAATTATAATATGCATTTTCTAATTTTTTAGATCCTTCTATTGTAAATAAATCAGGAGTTTTTTCTTTATCATAACCTCTTAACGTTAATGCGCCTGACATATTATTATATAGTTGATTGTATATTCTTACATAGTTTTGTATAATTGCTTTATCAGTTGTACGTCCTCCAATACCTGTTAGTCTTACATCTTCAAATGATCTACGTAAAACGTCCGCTAACATACGACCAGTTGGCTGTCTATCTCTTGCTAACATCAAACCTAATGTTGTTTCAAATGTTTCTAACACAGATCGTTCACCACCAGATTGTAAAAGCTTTGTAAATGTGTCAGCGACAACATATGCTCTTGCTGGTTCTCCATTAGTATCTACTCCATAATCATCACCACCTAAAGCCGTGCCGTATCTGTCTTGCGTTAATCCATTACCACCGTATTTATTGTCTCTATCTACAAATACAGGTATTTCTACACCGCCTATAGTCATTGTACCATTTGCTGTTTCACGAACAGCAAAACCAGAACCTGTAGGATCTGCAGAATCAAAATCACCTGCAATTACTTGACCTGTAAATTCTTCAAATACTTGTGCAGCTGGTCCTACAATTTTTCCTAACTCACCTGTTGCACCAATTAAGTCTGGTCTTTCAATAATAAGTGGTATAATTTCATTTGCTAACGGTACTAATCCACGTTTAACATAATTTGCATATGTTACTTGTGCATCACCTGCCGCATCACCTTGAACGTTTACAGTGTCAGCATAATTTAAATCAAATGCATCTTGACCTTCGCCAGATTCTATAAAACTAAATACATCGAATCCATAGCTTTTATTAAAATCATAAAATTTAGTTTCTTCAGGACTTGTTCTTTTCACAGTTATAACTTTTAATGGTTTTTCTAATTTAATTGGTTTACCTTGTGCATCTAAAGAAAGACTACCATCGTTTTCTGTTTTATAATTTTGATAAACACCTACATACGGTCCACTTCTATCTTGCATATCTTCTAAGTTTTCGAAGTATAAATCAAGTGCAGCAGCTCCTATCTCACGATCAGCTTTTGCTTTTTCTACGCCCATCTCAAATAATAGTGGCGCAGTTTGTCTACCTGTTTGTCCTATAACATCAAAGAAACCTTTAAGACCAGGTTGATCAGTTCTACCTGACATTAGCGAAGATCCTATTTGCATTAGTAATGCAACTTTTTGTAATTTATCTCCGGATGAATCACCTATAAATTTTTTAATTGTATCTTTGTAATTATTTATTCTTTGCACACTGTCATTATCAATATAACTTGCAATATTAGAGTCATTTTGTAACTCATTTGATGCATAGTTATTTGTTTCTGTGCCAGCACCTGAATTTGTTGTAAGTGACTCTTCGTTTACAGCTTCTTCTTGTTTTGATTCTTCTTTATTACTCACTGTTGCGCCACCACCATCAACAGGTCCTTTTGGTTCTGGGTCTTTTGTTGTTACATTTATGTTTGTATCTATGTCGGTTGTAATATCATCTTGAAAGTCTGCAGGTGTAAGATTGCCTGTGTCTGTCAAAGAATCAATCATTAAAGGTGTTGTCCCAAGAGCAAACATTCTACCCTGTGGCGTGTTAAAACCTCTAGCTGTTCTTTGAAATAAAGGTCTTAGTAATGAACTGACCATAAAACTTTAACCCTTTAACGCTTCGTATGCAGCCAATCCTTGAATACCCGTACCTACAGCTTGAGCTAATGGGTTGACCGTTGGTGAAGTGCCCATGGTTGTAGACATACCACTTGATGGCATACCTTGATAAATATCGCTAACAAATCCAAGACGTTGAAACGGCTCGTATTTTTGTTGTATTGATTGACGATATTTAGCGTCTTCAATTTGCTGTAGACGTTGTTGCTGTACTGAACCAGCTGACATAGCAGATGCAATATCCCCTTGTTGCAATGCTTGTTGTTGTGCGCCAAGTGCTCCAAGGCCTTGTGCTGCTTGTGCTTGTCTTTGCATTTGATTTTGAAAGTTTTGTTGTGATGCTTGTTGTGCTTGTTGAAAGTTTTGTGCTTGTGCTTGACCAACGGCTTGTGCTTGTTGAGCACCTAATTCTGCAGTTTGTATACCTTGTCTAGCTCCACCAAAAGCTCCTGCTTTTGATGCTTGTAAATTAGCTTGATTTTGTAATTTTGCAAATTGATTTTCTATACCTGAAATAACTTCGTTTTGATATGGGTTCATGTATGCTTGATAAGACATTGGATCATATGCTGCTGTGCTACCTAATAAATTATCTGTAGCTGCATTTAAATAAGGTTGAAATGAGCCAAGACCTCCAGCTGTATCTGTGAAAGCTTGATTTTGTAAATCAGTAAAATCAACGACTTGTTGTTGAGGAATAGTTACAGGATCTTTTGCAAACCCTGAAGCTGTGTCCATAAGCTGTAGCTTACGTGCTTCAATCTGAGGCGCTTCACGCTGAAATGTTGTTTGAAACTGGGTTCCTGTTGGATCCCCACCATCGCTTAATCCTGGTATACTCAAAATATTCTCCTATAATTTGTTCCAATTTTTTGCATCCCTAAACGTTTTGCAACTTTATCAAAGCTACCTGCTTGTTCAGAAACACTTAATATTACCTCTTTCACTTTATTCATCTCTGACCAATTTACAAATCTTTTCATAAGTTGTATACCAGTCATTTTACCTCTCTCTTCTGGAACTACATATAGTTCCAATTGTCTACTAAAAGTATCTTTACTATAAGGAAATTCCAATATACATCCTATCATAAAACCTATTGGCTCTTCCTTTTTTGTAGCAACTATACCAAACATGTTTGGTTTATTCATTGCTGCGAAGAAATAGTCTTTAACTTTTTCTTCGTTTATTTTAACTTCATTCCCCCAGTGAGATTCTTGCAAAAAGTCTTTACTTACTTTTTGAATCCAATGAAGATCTTTCTCTTCGAAAAATCTCCAATCCATCTACACCATGGCTTCCGAAGGTTTTTCAGATTCAGGATCAAGAGAATTCATCAATTGATACATCTTTTTTGCTCCTGCCATCCTACTGCCGTTACCCATGTTTTGCACAGCCTTCGCTGTCATAACAAACTCTCCGTCACTTAACTTTGCATTAATTGCATCATCTTTTGGACCACCTGGGCCACTGACCTCGCCGCCTGTTTCATAAGGCGTAAACTTAAATTCTTTAGGTACATAACTGTAATAAGGATTTGTCATATCTTCGTACATTTGTTTCATACGTTCTTTTTCTCTTTGACGCATCATGTCGCGTGTTTGATCATCAGTTGGCATACCACCTGTCATACCTGCAAGTAAAGGTATACCAGCTTTAATATCAAAAGATCCTGCTGGTAAATCTGTTCCTAAGAATGTTTTACCTGCTTGTTGTGTTCTAAATAAATCTGATAATTTCATTCCTGGTGATAATGTTCTAGTAGTATCTCCAAGGTATTGAGTTTTAGGCATTACGTTTAAAGGTAATTTATTTCTAATAGCATCCATTCCACCTTCTACTCCAAATCGTGGCACTGTTTGTGTTAGTGGTTGTCCACCAGGTGCCATTAATAAATCCATTGCACTTACATCACCGCCTAATGTATTAGCCATAGCGTTTGCTTTCATAAAAGAAAACGGCACAGCTGTTAAAGCGGAATATAATGCTGCTTTTTCTGGATTTTTTTGTCCCATAAGTTTTGCTAAACCATAACTTGTTAAACCAGATGTAACTGGTGCTTTTAACATCATTGGCATAGCGCCAAACTTTGTACCATAGCCACCAAGTAAACTACCTAGACCTGCACCTTTACCGCCTGCCGCTAAAAACCCACCTAACTTTGGTGCAAGATACGGTGCAGCAAACATTGCCGCAACAGGTAATAATGGTTTTGCCTTCTTAACTATATTCTTTATTGCTTTATCAAAAAATCCCATATTATATCGTTGTTGTAGCTCCTGGATACATCATTTCCAAGTCGTTTGTTAATAGCTCTATCTCATCCATATTACCAGCGTCTCTAGCATCTTGAATCATTTGTAATAAATTTGGTAGTGTGTAAGTATCTGCGCTAGCTTCTAATTGTGGTTGACGCATTTGATTTATAATGTCTTCCATAGGCATATCATTAAGATCCATGCCTTCAGGTAACATAAACATGTTAGGATTATTTGGATCGTATTCTTGAAACTCGTCCATTGGTAAACCTTCATTCATTGGTAAACCTTCATTCTCTGGATCTGCTGGATTAACAAATTTATTATAAAGTTCTCTTAAAAAGTAATCATCTGCTGTAAAATCTAAATATTGCGTAGCTGGTTCTAACGTTGGCATTTCTTGCAAACCTTGTTCTGTTGGGTCAGGACTACGAAGTAAATCGTTAAGTATATCCTCCATACGTTCATCATCTGTAGGTACTTCAACAACAGGATCCATTGGACCTAATCCAAAACCCCCTATCATAGATGGATCTCTACCACCTTTACCTAAATTGTAATCTGCTATAACGTTTGATTTAGGTAATGATGCTATACCTTGATTTGATCTTGCTATGTAATTTTCTCTATTGCTATCATCAAAACCTGGCGTCATGGGTGACGGGTATGATCTGTCTCTTCGTCTAGTTGATAGTGCCACTATACGTCTCCTGATTGTCCTTCTATTATTTTATGAATCGCTGCACTAATAACCACATCTTGTCTAATGTGTTCTGATTTAGTGTCAGTTGCAGGATTAGAAACATCGTCATCAGCTTCTTTAGCCGAACCATATTCCTGTCCTGTTACAGTATTGGTAATAGTTATTTCTGCTGGGACAACGATCTTTGGTACCTGTTCACCGTTAATCTCAACGTACTCTACTACTCCGTCATCTTTTATAGGCATATTCTCTCCTTATAGCAAGTATTTTGTATGTTTTCAATCATTATGATATCTCTAAGAATGTTACATACACGTTTATAGGTTGTGCATTTGTGTTAATTTTTAGTAAGTCTCCTGCTTCTAAAACATCTGACCCAGAAACAAAGGTTTTTGTAGCATTGGCAGCTAAACTAGCTTCTCTTTCTAATTCCAAAGTACCTATTTTTACAGATACTTGAGCTGTTCCACTGCTATTATTAAATACTTTTATTGTTTTTATTATGGTAGTTGTGGCTGCAGGACAAGTGTATACCGTATTATCCCCTGTGCTAGTTAGTGCAGATATAACTCTTTTATATGTGTTAGCCATTAATTTAAAAACCAGGCAAAAGCCTCGTCCTCTTCTCTAAGTGTTTCTGGTGTGTAAGAACTATTCAATAACTGTATTAATAAATCTAATGACTGTATCATTTGATCTATTTGTCCTTTACTATATTCTTGTGGCGCTTGTGGTAATCTAGGTATATTTATTTGTGCCATTATCTCATCCCATCTGGTTGTACATCTGCGCGATATGTACCATATCTCCACTTAGTATCTATTGCAGAACTTGTTATTTTTAAAGATGCTTGTCTGCCACGTGCACGTGTGTCTATTTTTGTCGTTGTAGGTGAAACTATATAAGGACCATTTGTTGTAGCTGTAGAGCTTGGATATAATTTAAAGTTTAGTTCTACATTAACATTGCCATTTTGATCTTTAAAGTCTGGTATAAATCTTTTTATTGACATAAGTTTTTCTCCTGCTTCTGGTAAAACAAAATCACCTGATGTTATTGATGAAGACAAAGCTACACCATCCGCATTGTTACCATTTTCATGGCTATATAAAAAACTTCTACCTGCAGTTAATCCTGTAATTGTACTAACTGTAGATGTTGTACTAGAATTTTCAAACTCCATTGCTTGAGGAAAACCATAGACCCCTTTATCAAACCATGAAGATCTAGCAAGGCTACCAACGTACCAAACGTTTTCTAAATAATTGTAAGTTACAGATCTATTTATTACGTTTGAACCACTAGAGCAATAAAACCAAGTGACTTCGTTAAACTCTGTGTTGAGTCCCGCAAATGTATCTTTTTGAGAGGCTTCATCTATATCAGTAAAAACATAATCTTCTACACTACATGGTATTTTTTGTACTGAACCATCAAATACAAAGAAAGAATCATTGCCCATCCAAAATGATTTGCCGTTAGATTCAACAGCTGCGTGTTGTCCTATACACCCACAAGCAGAACCTAATTGTTGAAAACCAAATACAAACGGTGCACCAATTAATTGCATCTGATACAATGCTGTATCTGACCATACAAGTACAGCACCACGCGAACGTTTTGCTGTTACAAGTTTAGAGCCATCTGTAAGCCTTTGTGAACCAGCTGTGTTTGTAGCAGTTGGCGTCCATACTGCTGGGTCTTCTTGATCAGACCAACGAAGAAACATATCATCTCTTGTGGAAGACGTGCCTATTGTTGTTTCTGTACCAAAACAAATTACATGTCTATCAGTACCAGAAACTAATACAAATCTACTAGATGTAGGAGCACCAGAAACTGCTGTTCTATTTGCACGCTGTACTGTCGAAGTACTAGCTGACGTGTCCCAATAATATAAACTACCATTTAATTGTTGACATAATATATCTTCGCCCCAATTATCTAAAGACCATTTACCAGAATCAAGCTGTACACTATTAGGTGCTGCAAGAGCTGCTCTGGATTTATTCCAACCAGGTCCACCGGATACACCGCCGTAAGGTCCTGCACCCCAACCATATCCTAATATAGAAAATGGTGGTCTAGTATTTATTTGATATTCTGCACTACCTGTAACACCACTAGCACCTGCACCAGAAGCTGCTGCTTTTGCAGTGATTACATAATTGTTTGTGTCAGTGACTGATTGTATTTCAAATTCACCTTGTAAATTGGTAGCTGTTATACCATTGGCTGTGCCTGATACACTAGATATAGTAACAAAATCACCTTCTACAGCACCATGTGTAGCGTCTGTCACTGTGACTGATGTAGATCCTGAAGCTGTTGTAAAATTAGTTATTGATGCGCCAGTTTCTCTTATAGGCGTAATGTCGTGAAAAGCTTGGTTTTGATAAACGTATAGTTTTTTATTAGTTCCTGTAATTAAGTAAGCATCTCCATCAAGAGAAAACCAAGTTATAATTCCTCGTGCTGCACCAACTAATGCCTCTGGTGTTGTTTTTGCCCAACCACCTATTTTTTCTGGTAATCCATATCTAAAACGCACGTTGTCACAATCTATCCAACGACCTTCAGCACCATATTCGGTGTTTTGTTTATCTATACCCGGCGCTACTTGAATTTTTATAAGCGTCATTCAAGCTCCTATATTGCGTTATCGTAAAATCTTATCCAACGTTCTGTGCCATTTACCCTTATTCTTATTGCACCAACTTTGTTTGCCGCTGATGCTGTAGAAGAAGATAAACTTTTTGATGCATCACTAGCAGATGTACCAACAAAGTTAGTAAAAGCATAATCTTGATCTAGTTGTTCTAATTCTAAAACTGGTTGTGCACCTGTAGCAGAAGATTGATTTATGTGTAATTTAGCGTTAGGTGTTGGTGCACCCATGCCTACACGGTCTGTACTACCATCTGTTATTATTAAATTTTGATCAGTATCACCTTCAAATCTTGCGTCTACTGCAGCTCCTGATTGATTAAAAATAAAAGCACCACCATCAAATGACACATCACCTGTTACGGTAAGTGTTCCTGACAATGCTATGTTGGCTAAATTTTCTGGTATTTGAAATGCTGATGATCCATCAGTATAAATTAAATGTATTGCACCTGCTGTAAGTGTTACGGCAGAACCACCAGATGGCCCAAATGTTAAAGCGTGTCCAGCTCTTGTTGTTGCATCTTTTACTATATACCAATTAGGATTTGCTTCACACGTTAGTGCTGTTGATCCTGAAAGTGTTCCTGTTAAATTAAGAATTGCTCTACTTTGTTGATCACCTGTACCACCACTAGCAACTGTTAATGCTTGTGAAGTACCTGTAATAGAAACACTTGCATATCCTTTTATTGCATTTTCTATTTTTTCTAAGTTATCGTTTGTTTTACTACCCCATGTACCAGCGTTTGCACCAGTTGTTTGGAGGTCTAAATTTAATATCGTCGAATCAGCCATATTATCTCCTTATCCTGTTGGAACGACAGTCCATGAATTACCACTAGAATCGTCTACACCATTCCAGATTGTTAGTTTTGGATCTCCTACTTGTGCTGTTATGCTTACACCCGTTGGTATTACAAGAGCAGAAGCTACTACAGTTACTGTTCCTAAACCAAAAGTTGCTTGTACACCAGCAGGAAAATATCTTGACTCTATTGTAACATCTCCTACAGCAAATGTCGAGGACACTCCTGTCGGTGCTACTAAAGCAGAGCCTGATACTGTAGGATCTCCTACAGCAAAAGTAGATACAACGCCTGTAGGTTCTACAAGAGCAGAAGCTGCTACGGTTACTGTACCTAGTGACGATGTAATTTGTAAACCTGTAGGTAAAACTAATACACCAGCTGTTACTACAACATCACCAACAGACATTGTTGCACCTAAACCTGTAGGTGTTACTATAATTTCTGTTACTACTGTTACAGCGCCAACATTAGCAGAAAAAGATAACCCAGTTGGTTGCACTAACACGCCAGCTGTTACTGTAACTGTGCCAAGGCTAGAAGTTAATTGTTGCCCGGTTACCGCTACTACGGCATTTTGATCTACGTCTTCGGAAAAGGCACGCTCACCGAATGATGCGGCTGCGAAGGTCATTAGAGTTTATCCATCTCAGCCTTGACAGCTGTCCATGTTATTTCTGAATGAGGATTAGTTGTAGTTGTTATAGCTTCATTATCACTATTAGCACCAGTTACCCATTCTACCTTATTAAAATTTTCTTCCGTTTCTATAGGAGTTTCCCAAATCATTTGAGTATTAGGTCGTAGTATTTTTATTGCTTCAAAAAATTTATCCATAAATTATCCTGCTATTTCCATTAAAACACAAGTAGAGTAAGAGCCATGATTAGGTATAATAGTTACTCCACTACTTGAACTTAAAAGTTGAAGTTTATAAGTACAGGCACTCGTAGTATTTGTAGAAGATAAATATATTAAACCCATGCTTTGATTTGGTTGAATACTTACTCCAGCTCCACTATTATAGAGTCCACCTTTTTGATAAGTTAAATCAGTATATGAATTACTACCTATTTTTTGTACTAATTTAGTCATGTTACGTTGTTCTAGTTCATTACCAGTACCCATTATTTGCGAACTAAAAAGAATTAATATTTTGCTTGAAGTTGCAGAAGGAGTAATTGAAGTTTCCCAACTTGTTCCACTAGCACTTTGCATATCAAAATAACTGGTAGAAGTAGAACTTTGTGAGCCATAAGTATTTACAGAAGTAACAGCTTGTAAAACTTTACCAGGAGCAAAGCTTGTTGCACCTGTACCACCATTACCTGTAGGTAATGTACCTGTCACTTGACTGGTTAAATTAATACCAGAAATACTTGAGCTATTATTTGGTCCTAGTCTAGTTAGTGCCATTACGGTTTACTCCATACGCTGTTTGTTAAGTTGCCATCAGCATCTCTTGCTAATAGTGCATCATACGCTGCCTCATCCGTGTGGTTGGCTGGCAAGTCTCTGAGAGTCTGCCTCCACGTCTTAACGTTATCAGGCATCGTTACATCAGAGTTAGCAAGGTAATCAGTCTCTTGCAGTCTAATATTTCTTTGAAATCTAACTTCTTCTAATTTTCTATCGGAACTACTTATAGCTGTAGAATTTATATTAGCTATTTCTTCAGAAGTGCTATCTCTAATTATATTTTCTTTTGTACTTGAATTATATATTTGTGTTTTCATATTAACTATCCGATATTCCGTAAACTTTAACTAATCCATGTCCTTCGCTAACACTACCTGCACGAAAAGCCCCACTATCAGGAAAAAAGAATAAACCATCTGCTGCGTAACTTGATTTTTCTAAAGTACCTGCAAAATTATATGTAGTATCAACAGAATTACCAGAGGTATGTGAATTATTATAATGACCTGTAATTCTTTTTCTTGATGATGAAATATTAGGTGCGGCTATGTAAATTATTCCAAAATGTTGTGAAGCAGTATCATCACCATCTAAGCTATTTGAAACATTAAAAGATGTATTATCATGACCAGAATAAGTCCTTGCACTTCCACCTCTATCAAAACCTGTTCCAGCAAATCTGTAACCTGTGCCACTTTCAAATGACCCACCACTTACAAATCTCATTCTTAAATTACAATCTGCGGTTGCTCTTAAATTTTGTAAAACTACCATGTAATTTTGATAAGTAGAATTAAAACAATTATTAATATAAAAATTAGCAACTGATCCAATAGTTGTTGAACTTATAAAATTTAATGCACCACTAGGTAAATTAGATTTCTGTACATGTTTAAATGCACCTGAAGCTGCAGAGTCACTAATTAAAAATTTATCAGCGTCAACAAGAGTCGTCTTCTCTGAAGCACCTGTAATAATACTTGTCGGTAAATTTACTGTCGCTGCACTAGCAGTAAGCGTAGCACCTGACGGTATGGTATACGTGTCACCTGAGTCACCAATCGTTGCGGACGTTCCACTAGCGGGGGACCACTTATCTGCTTTTATTTCACTACTCATTATATTGCCCCTAAATAAACACAGTTTAAACTTGATTGACTTACATTCTCAGATCCACCTTCATTTTGGTAAGCATAAAGTTCAATATAATCACTTGCACTTAAATTTAAATAACCAAAAGTGCTCATCAAAGCGCCTGTATAACCATCACTTCCTTTTGTTGATATTTCTCCCGTATCTCCTGCCGTTGTTCCATCCATAGTGCTTCCATTTTTGTAAAAACTTATTATTAATCTATTAGCTCTAATATCATCACCTCTTGTTACTCCACGAAATAACCACAATCCACCTGCACCACTAGGAATAGTAATTTTAGAATTTGATTCATCGGCTATACTTCCTTTATCAAATACTTGTGTTCCCAAAGTTAATTTAGTCCAGCTTGCATTTGAAAGAGATTGTGAAGCAGCTTGTTGCAATCTTGCTGTATATTGAGTGACAGCAAATTCACTTCCAAAACCAGTAGCTGTACCACTGTTTGTAATGGTTGCGCCTGATGGTATACTTACAGTTGTACCTGACTCACCAATCGTGATTGACGATCCAGACTGCTTGATGATTTCGTTTACTTTAATTTGTGATGCCATTATCTACTTCCTGTTATTCTAAATGCCGTAAAATATGTAAAATCTTCATTACTATCTAAAGTTCTTGTTTGTCC
>WLWF01000633.1_pt1 | contig 32890 bp, 42 predicted proteins | sample 6718331 | NCBI WGS metagenome assembly WLWF01 (sample SAMN12718692, study PRJNA515312) | sponge metagenome | isolation source: marine sponge | host: Mycale hentscheli | place: New Zealand: South Island, Marlborough, Capsize Point | collected 2003-05-01 | reverse complement strand
AAATTTTGGCTGGGAAAAAACAACACTTGGGCAGACGGAACAACACCGGCAATTGATGGCAGTGGATCGACCTCGCTGAGTTGGAAAACTGGAAGCGGCCCGTGGTTTCCGTTTGTATCCAGAGGCGGTAGTTATAACGAGACATATAAATTTAGATTTTCTTCAGGTGACTTTTCGCACACGCCGCCATCTGGATTCTTAGAAATTAATTCGGAAAACCAGCCAACACCAGAGCTACAAGGCGTAGACAATTTCTCGGTCACGCTCGGCACGGAATCGGCGGTAGCGCCAATTGAAAATTTATATCGTTATTCGGAAGATTTGTCAGGATCGTCTTACGGCGGCTCTGGAACTGAAACAATCAATCAAGCACCAAATCCAATTGACGGCGTAGTATCAGCTGATCTTGCTGCTCGGTCAGCGACAAACGGCAAGTTTGAACAAAGTTTTAATAGCTCAACCGGCATAATATCCGGCGCAACTTATATACATTCAATTTATTTAAAAAACGTCAGTGTATCTACCGGACAAACTAGACTAATAATTTGGGGAGTTACTGGCGGTTACATTGGGCATTTATGGATTACGTGGACTAACGGTGTGCCTAGCACACACGCGTCGTCTACAGCTTACAATGTAATTTATGAAAGTTTAGGCGACGGTTGGTACAGAATTAGCCATACGGCAACGACACTTAATAATGGCACCTATGCTGTCGGATTTGAATGCAGCACTGCTGGCACAGGCGAGAGCGTTTACGCATTTGGTCAGCAATTTGAACTGTCAAACAGTAGCAGCAACAAAATTGACGACAGCGGATCGACCGTTACCGGCAACATGACTAACGGCGGTGGGCTAAGTGCTATCTTTGATTTAGACACCACGAAGAACAATTCCCAAGCGGCCAGCGGCTCGGACACCAGTAGCAATAATAGCTTTTTCGTTGTTGATCACGGTTCGGCAAAAACCATTGAGCAATTCGTGGCCTATGCTAGTTCAGACGCTCAAGGCTTCGATGGCGATTCCGGTGCCTCAACGATCACATTTACGTTGGCCGGGTCAACGGATAATTTTTCAAGTTCAAACGTAGCGCTGTTTACTGGCACTGTTGCCGATGGGGCTGGCGCTGTTCATACGGTCAGCACCGGAATAACTAGAGGTGCGTATCGTTATCACAAGATGACGGTTCAGACCAACACTACGAACAGTGGCGAGCAGTTTGGTCGGCTTGCTCAACTTGAATTTTACGAGGGTGCGACTGCGCCTTCGACCTATGTGCCGACATACACAAGCGGTTTTGCAAGTTTGCCTAGCACACACAAGCTCAATCTAATCGACACCACAACAACTGAAAATTACATCCGCAATAACACGATGGAAGGTGCCTCGTCTGGAACGCCGGGTACGGCTCCAACTAATTATTACATAAGCGGCGGAAATGGGACGAGCGAAATAGTTGGGTCTGGCGTTACCGATGATGGAATTGAATACATTGATATAAAGTTTTCTGGTACGCCTACCTTTGACCCATATGTAGCGCCCGAAACGACCACAGGCATTCCTGCTCTCGCTGGCGAAACATGGACTCAATCAGTGTATCTGGCGTTGGTAGCTGGTTCGTTGACGAACATGCAAAGCACGGCACAATTGCAAATTCAATTTAATGGTCGAAATAGTTCCGGTGGCTACGTGAATTTTGCCGGGCAAAAATCGCTTACACCGACATCAGCGTTAGTAAGACATGAGGTAACAACAACATTAAATGGTTCAGCAATCAGACACATTTATCCAAGACTGAACATCAACTGGGCATTAGGAAGCGGAGCAATCGACGCGACGTTTAGAATTGGCAATCCCCAGATGGAAAAGCGGAGCCACGCATCGCAGGTGATCAAGACTGGCGGGCACACGATGGCTCAAAATTTATTTATACGGTCACAAGAATTTGATAATACGGTTTATACGAAAGTCGGCAGTCCTGTAATTTCTGTTGATAATGCAGTTGCGCCAGACGGCACAACAACAGCTGAATTATTTACTCGCACAGAAACAGCAAATGGCAGAGCGTATCAAACTGTTAGTAAATCCGCAGTTGCAGAGACGTACACGTTTAGCATCCATGTAAAAAAATCTGTGGGCGATTACTTTGCACTGCGTATGCAAGGCACTTGGCCCGCACGGGCTGAAGCAACTTTTAATTTGCAAACAGGCGCATTGCATTCGACCGATGCTTACACCTTTACCGACCCATTAACGCAAATCGAAAGCCTTCCTAATGGATGGTTCCGGCTATCCATGACCTCAACGACGGATACAGCTGTGTCTGTACTTGGGGTATTTGCCCCAAATTCTAATGGAACTACAGCATCTGGTGCCGACAGTGTGACAAACAGTGCCGCTTTTATATGGGGCGCTCAACTTGAGAAAACATTTGGATCTCCAAGAACTTATTTGCCAACAACTACCGCCGCTGTATTTGAGCCAACAAAACGAACCTCGCTAAATTCCTTCGTAGAAATCCAGAAAAACCGAGACGCAGCGGAAACATGGGCTTGGAGATTCAGCCACGATTATGACAAGGAATATGCGACCAAAAACACTGTCACATACCAAGACATTCGTGACCAAACTGGAACTAACAATTGGGTCAGCTATGCGCTAAAGATTGCCGCTGAATCTGGCACGGCATCAGGCTCAATTGCACATGGTTTTGCAACTGGAAACACAGTTGTCACGCATGGTCTAACGTCAAGCCGATACGCTGTTTTCCTGTTCCCACGCAATGGTGGTGACATTTATGTCTATCATCCAGACGCTGCAACCGGCGAGCTTTTGATTCTAAACAGTTCCGCCGCCGATGCTGCCAGCACTCGTATTCGCGATGTGACCAGCACAACTTTCAGCATCGAAGACGCTGCGACGACCGGCGTGTACGACTATCTTGTCCTTGATGATAATGGGTCAAGCTCTGCACTGGGAAAGTACACCGGAAATGCATCATCAGGAGGCCCCTACATTGCGACAGGCCACCGGCCTCGATGGTTATGGATTAAACGTATCGATGTGGCAAACAGTTGGGTTTTGCAAGACACAGCGCGACACACATTTAATCCGGTTGATTCTTATCTACAGGCCGAGAGCGACAGTGCTGAAACACTAACTACCGGTGACGTAGACTTTCTTGCGGATGGCTTCAAAATTCGCACAGCCAGCGGCAACGCCTGGAACGCAACTGGTGGCAGCTACGCCTACATATCAATCGGTGACCTCGCTGGCAACGGTGACTTGCCACCGATTTACGGACGATAGGAGATACAATAATGATTGCATTAGAATCGAGTGGACGACTTGTTTATCAAGGGTCTTGGACTTTAAAACTACAAGAAATGATAGGGCTTGTTGGTAATAAGCAACCAAAGCTGCCGTTTGATACTTCTTTGGGAACACTACGAAATGTAGGGTTTGTAAAACCAGTCTTGGACAAGTATCAAGTAGCAGGTACAGAAACTGGTGAGGTACAAAATAACGAGTGGCTTATCACTTCTACTGCCAAAGATATTTCTATAGAGTCTGCTAAAGTTATAGCAAAAACCGAAGTATCTCAAAAAAGATACGAAGTAGAAAACGGTGGAATATTTTTAAACAATAAATTTTATGCAACAGACAGAGATTCACAATCTGCAATTAGTCGCATGACTGGAACAATTGCCTGGAAAGCAGCTGCCACAGTTGTTAAAGACGAAAAAACTTTTATTTCTGATTCTGAGTTTGTTGATACAGACATGGACGCTTTAAAGACTGCTGTTGCTGCCCACGTTGCAACTTCTTATGCTAAGGAAAAAGAATTTGTAACAGCCATTAACGCTGCTGACACTATTGCTGCCCTGCGTTTAATTGACTTAACATCTGGATGGACAGAAGTACCCTTGAAAGACTTTTAATGGCAACTAAGAAAAAACCAGAGGCTATCAAAACAACAAGCCATTCTAAATGGGTAATTAGTCATGGCGATATGATCGAATTGTTAAAAGCTTTAGAAAATAAAAGACCGTTAAAAATTGGAAATAAAATGCGTATACTTATTTTAATTTTAGCATTTCTTGCTATACCGTTGCACTCAGCTGTCGCAGATACTTGGACTAAGGGTGACAAAGTTAATGTGTTTTTCATGTGCATTGAGGAAAAAGACATAATGGACGTTGCTTATGCAGACTCTAAAAGTGAACTAAGGTATGCCAGCACTCTAAAAATTAAACAATTTGATGGTAGGTGTAACTTTGTTGCTCCTCCTATTGTTTTAGATATAAGCAATGTTGTAGGAAGCTACAAAGACCATAGAGAAAAAGAAACTTCTATTTTGAAACTACACGATCCTGCGACAAATTTAAAAGCCGGTTATATTATAGCAGAAGGCAGACCAGCCAGTGCTAAGGAAATGTCACATTAGCTTGACAACTGTTAAGAATAATGGTAAAATAAACTAAGGACTAAACTAATGACAGTAGAATCTGCCAGCTATATTAGCCAGCTAAGTACATCGAATCCAGCTGCTGGTGATAACATTTCTGAAGGTGACGATCATATTCGTCTTATAAAGACTGTCCTTCAGACACAGTTTCCAAATTTAAGCACTGCGGCTGTTAACCCAACAGCAGCGCAAATGAACAAGTTAGGGTTTGAAACAGGTACGGTTATGATGTACGCATCTAACTCAATACCTACAACTCAGACAATCAGTGGCATAAACGACTTTTTGCTATGTGATGGGTCATCATTTTCAACATCTACATATTCTGCTTTGTTTGGAATAATTGGAACTACTTTTGGTGGATCAGGTGGTAACTTCAATGTTCCAGATTTTAGAACATTTTTCCCGGCAGGTGTCGGAAGTGGTTTTGTTTTAGGAACCTCTCAAACAGCTACCGCATCTTCCGGAACAGCTGTTTTAAAAGTGCAACCCATTAACTACATTATAAAGACCTAAAATGGCAATTGACTACAGAGGTGAAAAGTTTTCCGGATACAACAAGCCTAAGCGCACTTCTGGAAAAAACAAAAAGTTTGCTGTATTGGCAAAGCAAGGCAGTACGGTTCGCCTAATTCGATTTGGTGATCCAAATATGTCTATTAAAAAAGATCAACCCAAGCGGCGTAAAAGTTTTAGAGCTAGACACCGCTGCGATTCCAACCCACCCAGTAAGCTAACTGCACGCTACTGGTCTTGTAAAAAATGGTGATTGAAATGCCCCCAGGACAACCTTACAATCAAAAACCTAAAAAGAAAAAAAAGAAATTAGGAAACAAAATTGAATGTGGCTGTATAGAATGTAAATGCTAACATGCCTAACCCATCAACCCTATCAAGAGAACAAGCTAGTCAAGCTAGTGTGATTCTTGAAAACCCGGTGTTTAAAGAAACACTACAGAACATAAGTAACAGACTAATATCCCAATGGACAATAGCTGATACTGTAGAAGAAAGAGAACTTTGTTGGATGAAGCTAAACGCTTTGAGTTCCGTTAAGGAAGACCTGCAAGCTTTTATACACAACGATAAAATTGAAAACGGAGAGAAATAATGAGTGAGGCACCGACTAATCCCGAAGGGGAAGTCAAACAGCCACAACTTAACATGTTCGATGTCATGTTTGGAAGTGAGGAAAACACTAATCCGGAACAAACAATCGAAGAACCTACCATTGATGACTCAGAAGAGTATGAAGCTGAAGCCTTTGACGAGGCCGAAGAAGAAGTTTCGGAAGAGTTTGAAGAGGTAGACGAGTACGAGGTAGCTGACGAAGAAACTCCTACAGAGACCCCACAAGCCTACACTGTTAAAGTAGACGGCGAAGAATTTGAGGTTACCCTGGACGAGTTACGAGATGGCTATCAGCGGCAAGCGGACTACACCCGTAAATCGCAATCTCTAGCAGAGCAACGTAAAACTTACGAAGCTAATCTACAAGCAGTTCAAAACGAGCGTCAACAGTATTCGCAAGTTTTGGAGCAAATGTCTCAAAATCAAAACTACGAACTACAGCAGTTTGAGAACATTGATTGGAAGGAACTAAAAGACGACGATCCTATGGAATACATGGAAAAGCGTCTTGAGTACCAAGAGGCCAAAGACAGAGTAACTCAGCTGAATAACGAACGTGCCAGAGTGCAACAGCAGTCTCAGCAAGAGTTCAATGATATAGTATCTCAGAAGGTACAGCAAGAGGCAGAACTTTTAGCCAAGGCTTTACCAGAATACTCTGAGCCAGGATCAACATTAAAATCTGATCTCAGAAACTATGCTCTTAGTCTTGGTTTCCCACCCACTGAAATAGATAGCATCACTGACCACAGGGTTGTAATGGTACTGCACAAAGCTATGATGCAGGACAATGCAGCTAAAGGGGTTAAGAAAGTTAAAGTTGCTCCCAAAGTTGTTAAATCAGGAACACCCCAGACTAAGACGCAAAAAGTCAAAAAGGTTGCCCAGGTTAAACGAGAGAGGTTGACGAAAACAGGCAATCCCAAAGATGCTGCAAATGTTTTTCTGGATTTAATCTCATAACCTTTTAGGAGTAACTACACATGGCACAGCCAACTGGTGTATACGTTACGTTTTCCTCCAGAGGTCTTCGTGAAGACTTGGAAAATGTAATTTACGATATTTCCCCGACTGACACGCCCTTCATGTCGATGGGCAGTCGCTCAGACGCGATTGCAGTCAATCACGAATGGCAGACTGATGCTTTGGCAGCAGTTGCTAATAACTTCCACGAGGAAGGAGCAACGCTGACGGCAGCAGAGCCAACGGCTACTACCCGTGTTGGTAACATTTGTCAGATTAGTCTCAAGACGACTCTGGTATCTGGTACGCTTGATGCGGTTTCAAAAGCTGGACGCAAAGAAGAGCTTGCTTACCAAATGTCCAAGCGTTCCAAAGAACTCAAGCGCGACATGGAACGTGCAATGGTTGGTGTTAACCAAGCTAAAGCTGCAATGGCAGCTGACAGCACTGTTCGTAAGCTTGGTTCATTGACTACTTGGGTCAACACCAACATCTCTAAGGCATCTGATGGTGCCAACGGTGCTGGTGCGGGTGCGGCGGGTCGTACTGACGGTACAGCCCGTGCGTTTACAGAAACCCTTCTTAAAGCGGCAATCCTGTCTTCCTATAACGAAGGCGCTGACATTAAGTATTTAATGATGGCTCCTGCTCAAAAACAGACTTTCTCCAGCTTTGTTGGTGTTGGTGGGTCGGCGGGAGTTAGCAACTTTAATGACGTTGCTGATCAGCGCATTATTGGCGGCATGGATATTTACGTCAGTGACTTTGGTGAAATGGCGGTTGTACCTAATCGCTTCCAACGGTCGCGTGATGTATGGCTTCTTGATCCTGAGTACTACGGCGTAGCTTATCTGCGTCCGTTCTTCCAGCGTGAAGTTGCTAGTACGTCTGACGGTGAACAGCGTGCAATCATCGCTGAGTACACTCTCGTAGTTAAAAACGAGAAAGCTCTAGCAGCTGTGTACGACTTGTCGTAATCTAATCAGGGGGAGGGGTAATTCCCTCCCTCTATTAGGAGTAAAAATGTCACTATACAGAAATATTAATAAGAAAAGACGTGCAGGTACTTCCAACTCTAAAAGAAATAGCACAGTTTCTGCACAAGCATATGCTAATATGAAAGCTGGTTTTCCTAAAAAGAAAAAGAAAACAACATGAACGATCCTATTAAAACAACATTTAAGTATGATCATGGTGAAGACAAAGTTATACTTAATAATGTACAAGACATACAGCCTATCATAGAGCTTAACAAAAAAGAACAAAACAACGATTCTATGTATGGCGTTGGTGAGAACGCAGCAGGTATGCGTAAAGTAGCCAGTATTCCTTTAGTGGTTATTGAAAAGTGGAAGCGTGAATTAGGCGTCGATATTATGAATAAAAACGACTGGCCTAAAATTAAACAGCTTCTTAACGATCCTGAGAATAGATTTTTTAGGACTAATGAAAGCAAACTGTAATGGCTCTTTCTACGTTTTCAGAACTCAAAACATCTGTAGCAAACTATCTCAACAGAGACGATCTTACAAGCGTCATCCCTGATTTTATAACGCTTACTGAAAATCGTATCAATAGAGAACTGAGAGCTAGAGCTAATGTAAGCAGGGTAACTACTAGCACTACTTCTGGGACAGACCTTTATGACTTGCCAGCTGATTTAATTGAGCTTAGAAGTGTTAGCCGTATTTCAAGCAATAACAACACTTCTTTATCCTACATGACTCCAGAATCTGGCATTAGAGAATACGGCACTACTGCAAACGGTTCTCCAAAAGCATATTCTAATATGGGAAAAGCAATAAAGCTTAGTCCTACACCCGATGCAGCATATACCATAGAGTTAATCTATTACAGCAAGCTTGCCGGATTGTCCGACAGCGTAACTACCAATAATATCCTAGCAGAGTTTCCATCGTTGTACCTCTACGGTGCGTGTTTAGAAGGTGCCATATTCTTAAACGACTCTGACGAAATTACCAGATTTGATGCTATCTTTAACAGAACTTTGGTAAGCATCCAAGAGTCAGAAGAAAAAGCTAGGTATGGCGGCAATGTTATGACCATGACAGTCCAAGGCGATCCTGGTTCTTTAGTTCGTAGGGGTGCGTAATGGCTACTAAGTTTCCAGATATAACAGTTGACGGTGGTGCAAGCAACAGAATCAGTAAACCTGGAGGTACTAATTGGGTTCTTGATAATTTTAATATTATACAAGAGGGAGGCGGAAATTTGCTAACGGAAAATAACAAATATATGTCTCGCCAAGAGTTTAAAAATGTAGTGTGGACAACTGACGAAGCTACTGGCAATGGCTAAACAAATATTTGATATATCCTCCAAGGCAGGAGCATTTTCCTTAAATAAGGATTTGTCTCCCTATGACATGCCTCCAATGTTTTTCAGTGACGCTCAAAATGCTAGGTTTGTAGACGGCAAGGCTGGTAAAATTTTAGGACACTCTCAAGTTTTAGGGACACCTTCAGTGGCTCCATTGTGGGCTACTGATTTTTTACAGGGTAGTAATAGCCTTTGGATTTACGGAGGCGCTACGTCTTTACACAAGATAACAGGCACAACCCATGCAGCTGTAACGCGCAGCAGCGGAGCCTACACTACATTATCCGGAACTTCCAATAGCTGGTGCGGTGGTGTTCTGGGTGGTGTCTTGGTCTTAACAAATGGTCTGGATGTACCTCAGAGTTTGACCCAGGCTGGTAGCGTGTTTACAGATTTGCCTAATTGGCCCTCTACCTTGAAGTGCAAATCTATTGTACCGTTTAAAAACCATTTAGTTGCTCTCAATCTTACTGACTCTGGTACAGCAAAACCTTTTACAATTAGGTGGAGCGATGCTATACCAGCAGGTGCAGCAACCAACGGTGCAGACACTTGGAACACAGGAAGTGCTGCTTCGCAATCTGCTGAGACCTCTATATCGTCAGCAGAAGGGCATATTTTAAACGCCTTACAAATGGGCAACGAGTTAATAGTTTACCTAGAGGATAGCATATACGCTCTTAATTTTGTAGGCGGTGCGTTTACCTTCCAAGTACGACAAAAGTTTAAAGATACAGGATTGTTTGCTAAAGAGGCTGTAGTTGACCTGGGTAACGGCAATCATGTTCTAATGACCACTGACGATGTTGTGTTGCACAATGGCAACAGTATTAAAAGCGTAATTGAAGACAGAGTTAGAGAGTTTTTGTTTGGAGAGATTGACTCAGGCGCTGCTGATAAAACATTTTTAGTCCATAACAAACACAAATCAGAAGTTTGGATTTGTTATCCTGCAACTAACGCTGTAAATAATTTTCCTGATTCTGCTGTCATATGGAACTACAAAGATAACACCTGGTCTACTAGAGATTTACCAAATGTCAACTACATTGCCAAAGGTGTTGTAAATCCTGTTTTAGCTAACACCTGGACAGCATCTACATCAACTTGGGAAAAGTCTACTCTCAATTGGGCGCAAGCACCCTACAACCCTGTTATCAATTCGTTACTGATGTGTGGTACAAACGATACTAAGTTTTATCTAGCAGACTCCTCAACTACATTTGACGGGACTAGCTTTTTAACAAAATTAGAACGCATTGGTTTACACTCTGGTCGCACAGATGCTGTTAAGTCTGTTACTAAGGTGTTTCCCAGAATAGAAGGAACAGGAAGTGTCAACATAAGTGTTGGCTCTGAGCTACAGCCGTTTCAAGGTGTATCCTATAATGATCCAGTGTCCTTTGAAATAGGTTCAGACTTTAAAGTAGACTGTAGAGTTAAAGGTAGATACATTGCTATTAAAATAGAAAGCAGTGCTGATACACAGTTTGAGCTATCTGGAATAGGCATAGAGGCAGAGGTGGTGTCAAAGAGATGACGGAGTTTTTAAGGTTTGATCCTTCAACCTGCCCTCAAAATTTAGAAGACATTCCGAAGTTTGTAGACGAGATGCTTTTGCAGATTAAGGTTGTCGTAGACCTTTTAAGAGATGGGCATTTAGACGTAATTTATGTAGAGCCTGATAAACCACAACAAGGCGATATTAGATATGCTGACGGAAGTACATGGAATCCTGGATCAGGAGAAGGAATTTATTTTAGAAATTCCGCTGGAGCATGGGTTAAATTATAAATTTGTAAATTACAAACACAACTCTTTATTTTCAAAGCTGTCTAAGTGTTATGACTATTTCGAGAAATCAATACAACGTAGTTTATGTTCTGATATTTACAATGCTAATGATCTGGTTAAACGAGTTGTTAAGGGAACAAGCGACTTATGGATTGCCTACGACAAAGATAAAAAGATTAAAGGATGTTTTGTAATTGGGTTTGCACACTATCCTCAAAGTATAGGCATATTGACAGAAGGAATTAGCGGAGAGTTTGATTTTAAAAACGCTACTCCTAAAATTGAAGAATACTATAAAGACTTAGGATATGAGTTTTGGGAAATGACAGGCCGAAGAGGTTGGGAAAAAATAATGGCTCCTTTAGGATATAAGTTTAAAACGGTAACTTTAAGAAAGAGATTATAAGATGGGCGGTATATTTAGTAGTCCTCCTCCAGCTATTGTCCAACTACCTCAACAGTCTCAAGCAAGTGGTAGCGGAGAAGTTAAGCCATACGCTCCGGTAGAGCCTTTCATTGAAACACTGTTGCCAAGGATTGAAGAACAGTTCACAGCTGATCCTGTGTTGTTTGAACAGTCTTTGGTCCCACAGGACTCTGCTGAAACTTTAGCAGCTAGGCAGAGTTTTGCCAATCTTGGCCAGACGGCAGCAGGATTTGCTCCAGATTTTCAACAGTTGTACCAAGCCGATCTAGCCAGAGGATTGGCAGACCCTAGTCAAGACTCTTTGTTCTTGGCTGAAACAGGTACTATTGCAGATCAAGCCCGTAGGTTGACAGAGCGTGATAAGCTCCTTGCCCAGACGCAAGCCATACAAGCGGGACAGTTTGGTATGGGTAGTACTGCCTTGGAAGAACTACAGCAAAACCAAGCAAGAAACAGAGAAGAGACTGTGCAACAGCAATTGGCAGCGTCACTTGGTCGAGCAGAGAATAGACGCATAGGTGCTGCTGATAGAGCGCCGGGGTTTGCCCAGCAGCAACTACAGGCAGAGATGGCACAGGCATCGTTGCAGGAAGCCTTGGGTAGAGACCTAGAAAGCAGAGAAGCTGCAAGATTGGCAGACCAAGCTAGACTAACGCAACAGCCACAAGAAGCTCAGAGAGAGCAGATGATCAACCTGACTAACCTTTTAGGAGGCTTGGCCGGTCTCGGTACTTCAACAACTTACCAGAACCAAAGTTCTGGCTTTACCTCGCAAGGGTTTGCCGGTGGGCCAAGTCCATTCCAGCAAGTTGCTGGTTTGGCAGGTACTGTTGGTAAATTTTTCTAGGAGGTAGACATGGGTAGTATGGCATCAGATGGAGCATTTGGGGAAGTAGACTACGGCGGTGGTCTCGATATGGACCAAGTGGAAAGTTATCAAAATGTCTTAGAATCAATGAGCAGTTCTGATAAAGAACTAGACATTGGTGCAGAATTAGACGACATTGATCCAGACGCTGATCTTATTGACTTCAGCAACCCTACCCGTGACGGTGCTACACCTCTGGGTGAAGCAGGACCGGGATTTGATTTTAACAAGTTATCAGGTGGTCAAGGTTCTGGGCCTAAACCATTGGGAAGCAGCGGAAGTTTAAAACTTGCTGACGATGGCTTAGTAGGTGCTAAAGGTTTTGGTAGAATGGAAAGCCCATACGCAGCCCCTAAGTACTACACTCCTCAAGGATCAGTAGAGTTCCAAAAGATGGTGTCTGGATTGTTGAGTAACGTATTTGGATCAAGTATACGTAAACCCTCAATACGGTCTTTGATTTAGGAGATAAAAATGGATTTTATTGAAGAAGCAATAAAGCTTATTAAACAAGGCCGTGGTCCGAACGCTGGTCAAACTCCAATGGCTACTACTACTCTTTCTCCAGAACTCAGAAGAAAGATGGACACAATTCCGGTTTCTACACTGCGCCCTCCGCAACCCCTGATGGGTCCAAATGACAAAGTTGCGTCTTCTATAAACCCCAATACAGGAATAAACTTTCCGCCTGGGCAGGAACTAGACGCTGACAACATTGCTATATCACAGTTGAGAAGCAGTGCAAAAGAACCGGGAGCAGCTGCTGCTAATGAAGCTAAAGCCGCTGCTATTCTTGGTGTAGACTATGGTGCAAAAACAGCGCAGTCTCAAAATCAAAAAGGCTTAATTAACGAAGCATCTGATGCAATATCAGGACTGTTAGGCAATGTTGATTTCAAAGGGTTGTTCAGGGTTTTAGCACGGCCAGAGTTTGTCGCACCAATGGGACCAGGGCAAACACCCGTGACCAATTTTATCAATGCTGCCGCTGCTGACACTACAGCGCAAGCTGCCAGCAGAGCCGCACAACAGGCAGCTGGACTAGAGGGATTTAAAGCTGAGACAGATCGACTAAAGGCACTAATGCCTGATCCTTCTAAGATGCCTAAGCTTACTGGTGAAGTTAATAAACTGTACGATCAATTGGCATCATCTAAAAGTATGGCTGAGATTGGAGACAAGATTCGGGTTTCTCTTGATAAAAGTGTTGCTGCTACTGGTGGTCCTGGGGTTGCAGCAGAAGGGCTTAGAGCAGTTGCTGCTATGTTTGGAGCAAACATTGAAGTAGAAATTGATGATATAAATCTCCGTACAGCAGAGTTAAAAAGAATGATATTAGAAGGTAAAGTATTTGGACGAGAAGCAAACAAACAAGAATTAGAAATTCTTTCAAAATTAGTACAAGGCCCAGGATTTACTAAAAACAAATCTCAAATATTAAATGCTTTAGAGTCGTTGACAAAACACGCTGAAAAAAGAAGTTTTAACGTGACTAACAGACTACAAGCTTTTGGTATGCCTACAGACTTTACTAACAAACGCCCGACTAATACTGGATTTGTAAGAAATCAATAATTATAATAGGCCAAATGTCAAATGTCTGAATTAAACGAAACAGTTACCTTAGACGACGGTTCTATTGTTAAGGTTCCCGGCATGAATAATATGTCGGACGGTGAGATTACAAACGCCTTAATAAAAGCTTTACCTGGAAAAATGGCTGGCCTTGGGTTTTTGCCAAATTTAGAACGCGAATACAACATCAGAGACGGTGTGCCTGATCTTAACCTAAGATTTTCAGAGGCGCTTACTGCTGGGAATCCTAAAGAAATAAAAGCTGTATTTGATGACCAAGTAGGACCAGGTAACTGGGGCATTGATCCCACAACTAGGAAACCATTTGTTACTCCCCAAGGCCTCAGAAACCTAGGCATTGAACCTAAAGATGACCGCAAGGTATTTTTAGACGGCACAAGCACAGACATATATGATCTCACCGCTGATGCTACTAGGGAGATAGCCATAGGTGCTTCAGCGGTGGCAGCTGAGTTGGCTTTGCCTTTTGTCCCTGGTAGTTTTTTACTAGGTCTGGGTGCTAGGGCTGGCGCTGCTGGCGCTGGCGGCACCGTTGCCTCCCTAGGCCTTGAAGGACTACAAGAGCTACAAGGTTACAATAAAGAATCGGCAGTTGAGGTTTTAAAAAACGCTGGCACAGAAGGTGCCTTTATAGGTGCCGCTACGTTTGCCCTGGGCGCTCCCTTTGCCGCATATGGTTCTATTGCCAACAGGGTAAAGACAGCTGCTAAAGAAGTTGATCCAGGTGCAGTACCAGTTAAAAACACAACTGTACAGGAAATGGTAGAGGCACAGCAAAGGGTTGCTGGAAGAGTTGGCGAAGAAGACGCTATGTTGTTGAGTGTTCGCACTATGATCAACGAAGATGGAGCCATTGTAGGAAACCTGTTGAGCAAGATGGAAGGTGTCGGAGCCAAACAAGCAGGAGATCAGTTTGCTGCCCGTGCTGCTACCATAGTAGACAAGTATCGTAACACCTACCTAGCATCTGTCAGGGCGGGTGACGATGAGATTGTTACCTTACAGAAACTAAAAACTGCTCTGGGCAAAGACGAGCAAGATATGCTAAAGAATACTGTCCGTAATATTCAACAGTTTGACGAAACACCTTTGGGCAAGGTTGGGACAGCAGGGGAAACACTGCGAGGTTTTAAAAACTTTGCACAACAGAAACTTACAGAGCAATACAAAGCTGGTCAGAAAGCGTTTGACGGTGATGAGTACTACGGTCAGTTTGCTTCTATGGGCGGTAGGGACGTTACTAACAAAGAGCTATCTATTCTGTTAAACCGTATATCAGACGATACAGGAATACTAATAGACGACGTTGTAAATGCTTTTGGTCCTGGAAATCCTTTACATTCTCGTATTATTTCTCGCGTTAAACTTGATCAGAAGACAGGCCGTCTAAAGCCAGTAAAGGGGAAGAAAAGCAAAAAGACTGGTGATCGTCCTGACAGAGGGCGGGGTACTGCAATTACCGCTGGAGATTTGCTAGAGGCAGATCAAAGAATGCGCCAAAAGTCTTTTAAAACGTCTTCTGCTAATGAAGCTAGAATAAATTTAGAAATGTCTAAATCTTTAGTCGATCAAGTAGAAAACCTTAACATTGCTCCAGCTGGATTTAGAAGCCAACTTAAAAAAGTAAACAGCGAGTATTCTCAGTTTGTCTCTCCGTACCGTGGCAAGAACGGATTGTTTGCACAGGTTGCTCAAAGACCACAGGCAGATGCTCAGAAGTATCTTTCTAGTTTTGTTTCTGGTAAAGAAGGCGCAGAGTTTTCAAAGTTGTTAGACGATCTTGACAAAGCTTTTGGTCCTAACGCTGTAGGCGGCAAACTTGGGTTAGACACAAAGGACGATATTCTTTCATCTATTGGTGTTAATTTTATTAGAGAAAACAAACTTGACATTGTAAACGCTGCTAATCCCTCAGTTGCCGCTAAAGCTGCTCTTAACAAGATTAACAATATAGAGACAACAATTAAAAAACAAATGAGCGGCGGTGCCAAATCTAAACAAGCTACCAATCAGATTTTCAGAGGCAACGTGCTTAAAGAGTACAAAAAGCTACTGAAGGACGTTGCCAATGGTCGTCCTGCACAGATTGATAAAGCCCTTGCTGAACTTGGTATGACCATGAGCTTTAAAGAAGCTGGTCAATTTGTCAAATCTGTAAACAGTGTTGCTATGAATTTGTCTAAAGCTGACCTAGACTCGTTTGCTACACAATTGAGAGCATTGGAAGAGGTGTCTCCCGACAGTGCCAAGTTTGTCAGGGACATGCTTTTTACAGACAACTATAGCAGGTTGTTTAAGGCTGTCGAAGCTCAAGACCCCAAGGCTAGACTGTTGGGTATTAAACAATGGGCAGACGATTGGTCAGCAGCTACGTTGAACAATGCTGAAAACATGCGTTACATATTTGGAAAAGAATTGTTTGAAGGCGTGGATGACTTTGCCCTAAATATGAAAGGCGCTTTAAACATAGACCCCGTTGCTGGAGCGTTGTCTGTAGCTGAAAACAATGTTAGTATTTTTAGAAATGTTATAAACGGCAGCATAGGAGCTTTGCGGAAACCGCTTAGTTTTATCTTCTTTACTCGTCAGTTTGCTCCCGGTTCTAATGTGCATACAAAAGTGGTACAGGGTTTACAATCTGGTAAAACACCAGTTGAGATTACCAAAGAACAATCAGGCGCTGCTTTGAAAATGATGGACAAAGCGCAAGACTATGCTAAGGGAGTTATGAACGCCAGGGACGGTCTAGTTGCTGCCTCTATAGCCAACTACCTAGGCGAAGTAAACCAAGCGTCTCCTACAGAGGACGAGGTGCCAACTGTCAGGCCTCAGAAGATACAGGTACAACAGGAAGCACCACAGCCAACTACGCAGGGTCTACCGCAAGACGTAGGCATAGCTGCAATACAACAGATAGCACAGATGTTGGGTGGCACGGGTGAAGCCGCATTGGCCCAAGGTGCAGCAATGGCAAAGGGACGATAGTATGCTTTTGGCAGATATGATTGATAGTCTTTTAGGAAACCCAGTTGAAAGGCCCAAGTACGAAAGCCTTTTGGCTGATGATAGACCTGCTCCAAGGCCTAAAGAAAAACCTTTTGATCTTCTCGCTAAAGAACCAAAAGCTGGAGGACCAAATGTGTCTCTTATAGCTATAAACAAAGTTATGGATATTTTGGGGGATACTGACGAATCTATAAAACCTTTAATGATGCACACAGCTTTTAAAGAATCAAAGTACGGTAACGATCCTAATACTTTTAATTTTAAAAGAATAGAAGAAGGTACGGTAGGACATGGCGGTATTTTTCAAGTAACCGATAAAGCTGTTAAAAATATAATAAACGATGCTCGGCCCAGAATTAAAGAAGATTTAAAACTTTTGAAAAAACAAGGTATAGACCCTGCAAAAGCCATAGAAGAAGGCGAACTTAGAAAATTTTTAGAAGTTCCTTTAAATTCTGCTGCTATGGCTAGAATGCACTATAAATTGTTTAACGAACCCCTTCCTAAAAAAGAAGACGTTAAAGCATACTATACAAATCGGTACGCTCCGCAGACTAAAGCAAAATAATGGATGGCTCAATTGATCTTAGGCTGGTGGTAACACTGGCAGGTATGTTAGTGTCTGTAGTAGCGGCCAGTGCGGTAGCCAAGATGCAAATCAAGGTTATCCTGGAAAGGCTAGATGATATGGAGCTAAGGTTTCGCGCCTTGGATTCCACCACTGACAAACAAGAAACCAGCATTGAAACACTGGGACAACGCATGTCTATATTGTCCGGTATGTTATCCCCTGACAATCTCAGAAGAGATCACATGACATTGGCAGAACTGTTAACAAACGTGAGACAAATGCAAGACGACATAACCCACCTAGAAAAGATGCACAATACTGTACACCCCCCTGTAAAAGACACTAGGGAGGCCCCGTAGTGGCTATACCGTTTGAACTTATAACTATGCTAGGCTCTGGACTAATGTCGGGCCTTATGACACTGTGGAGTCAGAGCCAGAAGGCAAAGCAAGCTGCCCTTGACCGTGCCATAACTGGATTAGCGGCTCAGTCCGAAGCTACTGACTTAGCTAGGAAATACGAAAACAAAGGTTTCCAAGTAACAAGACGCATTATAGCCCTATCCGCTGTATTTGCCGTCATTGTTTGGCCTAAAATTGTTCCTGTTTTGTTCCCAGATGTTCCTGTAGTTGTCGGATATACTCAGTGGAACCCAGGATTTTTATTCTTTACAGAAGGCACTGAATCTGTCACTTGGCAGCATATGAAGGGCCTTGTTCTTACACCATTAGACACACATTTATTATCAGCGATTATAGGTCTCTACTTTGGAGCATCTATGGTCAAGAACGCGAGGTAGTTATGGGAAGCATAGTAAACAGTATTTTAGGTGGAGGTGCGCCAGGAGGACAGCCCGCTGGACAGGCAGCTACTCCGCAAGCTGGTGCAGTGGCGGCGTTAGCACAGACACCACAGATGCCTGGAATACAGGCTCAACAGGCCCCAGCTGTGAACACTGGTGCTACTGCACAAGTACCACAGCCTATTCCTGGTGAAGAAGATAAACGTAAGCAGATGATAGAGTTGCTGCTTAAACAAGGTCTTGACCAGAATCAAATTCAAACGAGGTTAGAAGATTTAGACAATCAGAAATTTTTCCAGTCTCCTTCTGAACGGGTCGAGGAAACACGACAAGTCCCACCTAGAGGATTACTATCTGCCGCTGCGGAAAAGAAAGAAGAAGAAAAGCCCAAGGGTATACTGGGCATATAAAAAGGGAGCGCCGAAGCGCCCCCATAGTATCAGTTTAGTTTTATACGTTTAGGTTTCTTCTCATATGGTAGCTTACGTTCTATTTTAATCCTAAGCATACCATCTTTTAATGTTCCTGAGTTGATAGATATATGCTCACCTAACAAAAACATCTTTTTAAAAGGTCTGGAAGCTACTCTATTAAATAGAACTTCTTTACCTTCTTCTTTATTTTTTAACCCCTCTGAAGATACATACAATATATCTTCTTTTACCTCTACTACTACATCGTCCTCAGAAAAGCCCGCAACTGCCATTGCTATTTCAAAGCTGTCTTGTCCTGTCTTAACGATGCTGTGGGGTGGGTAGTGGTCGTCTGACATAGCGTCTTGAACCCTACGCATATTGTCAAACAAACGCTCGAAACCTAATGAAGCACTATTTGGAAACATAACTTTCTCCCTATGGCGAGATAATGAGAAGCCCACTATTGGCACTCCTCGTTACTAATTATAACACAGTTGTACAACATTGTCTACCTAAAAGGTGGTCCGTATGCCCAACCAGTCAGGCTGTATCTAGTACCCTTAGTCACTGGTAGGACTCTGTGAAAGTAGTAGCTGGGGAAGACCACAAACTTTCCCCTAGTGTCCAATGCTGGTTCTTCAATTGTTCTTTTCTTGTACTTCCAATTTGGCTGGCCCCAACTAAACTGAAAGCCCCCTCCTTCGTAGTCATCGTTTAAAGAAACAGTGAAGGTAAGTTTTCGTACCTTGTTTCCAGGAATCAAATCATAGTGCCAATTATATTTTTCACCTTCACTATATTTACTAAGCTGTAGGTTCTCTAGTCCTTCTATGTCGAACCACCAGCCGCTTTCGATGTTAGCCCTTTCTATCCATGATAGTACTATTTTTTTAAAGTCCTCATCCTCAATAGGAAATATAGAATTAGTCCTGACATTACCACTGCTATTCCCCAGAACATTAGATTCCTGTTCTCCTATGTTGTTTGACAGTTGTATTATAGCCTCGCAAAAATCAGGTTGTATGTTTGGTAAAACTTCCCCAGAATAGAAAACTTCACCGTACATTACTATACCCCACAGCTTCCACCGTGTCCGGTGATGTCGCAAATGTCATGGGTTTCTATTGACTCTTCAAAGACTTCCCCCAATTTTCCCAGAGCGTCGGAGTAGGCGACTGGGGTAAGGGGCTGTCCTCCCCGGCAACCATCAGGGTATACAGTAAAACCCCGCAACCTGTGAGCGTGGTCAGCAAGAGTAGAAGCAAAATCATCAACAGTGTCCTCATTGTTTTCTTTACTACCCCACTGAGGAAGGTTGATCGTGCTGGAAATAGACATGTCCACATAATCTTGTACATCCGCTTGGAATTTTATCCTACGTTTGTAGTCGCTTGCCAAGTCTAAAGCTGATTCGATGTTTTCCGGATCTGCCCCGTACAGGTCAATTAGCTCTTGAGCGGCAGAATCTACAACGTACTGATAGTGCCACTTAGTGCCGTTCTTTAAATAGCGGCGTTTATAGGCCACAGCAAATATAGGCTCGACGCCAGTAGAAGTACCAGCAAGAATACCAATACTCCCCGTTGGCGCAATAGCTCTATTAGCAATAGGTACGGAAACGCCAAGATCGTTAGCAAAGCTAGAGCTAGTAGCATCAGACATGCTCTTATACACCCGTAACCATCTGTGAAGCTCTGGCGTAACCTCATAACGACTCCCCCGTTTGATAAGCCATTCGTGCATACCCATTAGGCCAAGACCGAGGCGACGGTACTGCTCTCTGACTTTGTAGACCTTGTCATAGGGCAACTCAGCTTTTACCGTACCGCATAACAAAAACTTTGTTGCCAGTGTTACAACCTTTTTGAAGTCCTTTAGGTTATCAATGCGTCCAAGATTGCAGCTTCCAAGATTGCAAACGTCGCTATCTTTGTCGCTAACAACCTCGGTACAGGCGTTCCGTAAAGTTTCGTTTTCTTTGTCGAAGAAGTTAAAGCTAAATCCTGGCTCCGCTGTACTCAATGCTTGACGTACATTATTCTTAAAAACATCACCAACCTTACCCGTGTTCCAGTAATTTAGCAACCACTCTGTATCATAATTGACAGAGATGTTAGTCATGTCCAAGGGTGCGGCAAAGTTAAAGTCTTGTTCCTTAATCTGGCCGACAGTAAAACCCGTGCTACCAACTGGCATGTCGTACCAGTTTTTGCTATTTAAAAACGTATCAATGTCCCGGTGTTTCCAGTTAAGACTTGCATAGATAGCTGATCTACGACTACCGCCCTGCATAACCCTACGGCCAATTTCGTTAATCATCTGCATCTTAGGAATAGGTCCAGAAGCGAGACCACCCGTCTTACTCAGACCGGCCCCCTCTGGTCGGTATACAGAGTAGTCAATACCGATACCGCCGCCTGTCATTAGACAACTTTCCGACTTCCAGCTTAGGTCTGCCCAATCTTGTCGGGAGTCTTCCTCTGCCCTTAACAAATAACAATTGTTAAAGAACTTGGAAGGACGCCCAGCGTAATACAAGTACCTACCACCTGGGATAAATTGCAGGTTGGTAATAATTTCTGTCAAATCGTCCAGTTCATCTTTGGGTAGAAACTCTCCGCACACATCATCGACCAAGGTCTTAGCTAGGTCTGCCCAGGTGTGACAACCTTGATGGGCGTACTTTTGTTTAAAGATGTCCTCGCTAAACTTAGAGCGGAACATTGGGTTCTCGTTTGATTTAAAGGTCATGGCAATCCACAGGTCGGAGTTTAAAGTCAGATATATAATAATTTACTTCTTCGCTAAAAGCAAGCAGCAATTGTATAGGTTCCAGACCAAGTATGTCTATAATCTGTTCACAACTATACGCCTCTGCTAAATCACTAAGTTGCTCATCAGAAAGTGTGGACATTTTCGTCTGCCTTTCCTACAAAAAACACAGGGCGTCCTGATCTAAATTTAAGGTCTAGCTCTCCGGCCCAGCAAGTATGTTTGTGAGAGCAGTAGGAACAGTTGACGCCCAGCTTTTGCCTACCTGTTTGTCTGTCCTTAACCGTCTCAAAGCATCTGTCAGGAGGCTCAGGTAATTCTACAGCTGCCTTGACCTCTTTAATCTTGATCTCAGTGTTCTCCAATTGAGAGTGCGTGTATGTAGCCAGTTCCCCACTGCTTTTGTCGAAAGCAAGGAATGTCCCACGTTTTTTACCAAGTGCGTTGCCATAGCCACTGATCTGAGAGATGTAACCAAAAGGATCGTCATCAGGTAGCGTACCGTTTTTGAATTTCTTCATGGCAAACGAAGATGCAGATTTAATATCGACAAGCTCGTCATCTATTACGCAATCGATATGACCCTTAATGCCCTCCATTTCAATTTCTGCTTGTTGTTCAGTAACAGAATGCCCAGCTTCCTTGGCTAGGTAAATCACAAGAGCTTCTACAATGTCACCGATCATAAACTTTAAACGTGTCTCAGGACTGAGAGACTCTACTTTGTCATCCCCGTTAACATCATACCAAAGAGACCTACTGCATGGTTTGCCTATATTAGACATACGTAGCCTACCGGGCATGTCTGAGGTAGCCATCCATAACTGACGCCTGACGGCATCCATAACTGTGCTACCCAAAGCGAACAAGGCTTCCTGATCTGGTTTCTTTTTTCCGGTATTGACAAGATTATAAATGTCACTTACCAGAGTGTCTATGGTTTTAGTCTCGCTCACTTGCATACTCCATTGCTATTATGTTTTTGTAAGTCTTTTGATTACCTCTGCGTAACCTGGACAATCCACTTTTGTTATAGCCGTTCTCCTGACACCATTGTTCTACTGTTTGGTTTTCTACCAGCACCTCTATGCCGCTGTCGTAGAGGATATAAAAGCTACCTCTGTATCTACCGTTGCCCGTACCCTTAGATGATTCACTAAGCTTTTTTCTAAAGCTTTCATCATAGCTCTTTACAGGACGATAAAAACGTCTTCCTCCAACGTGAGCATTATAGTAGTCCTCGCTCTCAAGAACTCCTAACTGCATCTGTATCTTCTCTTCATTGTAATACAGATCACGTTTGTTAGCGCACAGCATTAGGATGACAAAGGTAAATGCGTCTGCTCCTAATTCTTCAATGTGGGGTTTTAGGTATTTACCGCTGGAGTAATAGTAACGCCATTCACTAGCATTGACCTTTTTGCGTTTCCTAAACTTCCAAAGATGCTTGCACCCTATGTAGCTTTTACCGGACTCTTTATGGGTAATCTGGTAGACAAACCCAAGATGTTTATCAGGGTTAAACTTGCCTACCAGACTAATGTCCCAATGTCCGTAATCTTTCTTGCCAGTCACCTAGAACGGAACATCGTCGCTCATGTCGTCAACGATATCTTTCTTAGGTGTTGAGAACCCACCAGGGCCGTCATCTAAACTGACGTACTCAATAGGATCAGTGATCTTTACAGCGTTGATAAACGTAGTCACACCCTGCCCATACTTGTTGTTATAGGGACGTTGGGACAGCCGTACAACGCCTTTAGAACCGTTGCTGAGTTGGGTCGGCCCGCTGTACTCGTTCTCTTCGCTGTCCACCAGGACAGGCTTATAGTTACTCTTCAGTTGGACATAGGCCATGTCGTCCATCTTGCCAGATTCTTGCTTGACACTCAAGCCCAAGTTCTTAGCAGCTTTAACCTGATCTCCTTCAAGACCAAGAGCAACAGAGTAGCGATCAAACTTATCCGTCTGATCAAAGATGAACGGGTAGAACATTGTGCCTTCAAGGTAGGAATATTTGTTAGCCATCAGTGTATCTCACTCCAGTTGTTGCCTACCTGTACATCACATTCCAATTTGCAACGTAGATCGTAGGCTTTGTTAACTTGCGATATAGATAGTATAACAGATTCTGCGGCAGCGTCAACATCTTTCTCGTCGCTTTCCAAAACTAATTCGTCATGGATCATAGCGACAATTTTGGATCGTATCTTACGTGTTCTTAGGTGGTGATCGACATACATAAACCATTTCTTCATCAGGACAGCTGACGATCCTTGTATCAGGGTGTTCAAACTGGCATGGCCGGATCGTACCCGCAAGACCCTGCCGTCAATAGCCTTTAGTTTGCCTTGGCTCTCTCCTTTTCTAATGACAGCTTCGCTAAGTCTCTTATAAGCTGGCATATTAGACATAAATCGTGACCGTAGTTCTGCACCGTCTTTGGCACTGCCATTGACCACAGCACCTATTTTAGCATCACCTGCCCCGTACAACAAAGCGTAAATGAAGGTCTTGGCTTGGTCTCTCGTATCAAGTCCTGCCATTTTCTGGTTAGCTGTATGTACGTCTCCCTCTAAGACTTCCTTGGTAAACTTGTCGTCGCTCATGTAGTGGGCCAGTACCCTAAGCTCCAGCCCTGCTGCATCTGTATCCAGTAACTTGCTACCAGGGGCAGCTTTAAACAACTCTCTGCACTCCTTGCCATACTGAACCCTGACAGCTGGAACTTGTTGTAGATTAGGATCAACGCAACTCATCCGGTTTGTAATTGCCCCCAAGGTGCGGTATCTGCAATGGACCCTGTTTTGATCTGTACATGACTTAATCCATGACTTTACAAGAGCAGAGCGTTTCTGAAGCATAAAGTATGTAGCCAATGTTTCTGCAACCGGGATATTACAATTGGACAATGTTTTCTCGTCTACCTTGGGTTGCCCAGTGGGAGTAAGTTCTTTAGGAACCCACCCCAATTCAATTAGCCTAGACGCTATCTGTTGTCTGGATGATGGATTGAAGTCAATGATCCTGTCTTTTAATCTTTTACCAGTTTTATCAGAATACCTCTCCTCGACAATTTGTGGAAATAGGTTACGACATTCTTGCTCGATCTGTTCTTGTTCTAGGACAAGGCAGTTGTACAGCTTGACAGCTTTGTCCTTGTCCAGTTTAAAACCGTTGTTGCTGATCCGGTCTGCTACGATCCTCATACGATGCTCGTCTGATATGGACTTCTCTGAGAACTCCAGCATAGCATTCTGTAGGAAACGATATAGGTGCCTACAAACTGTAACATCTTGTCTGCAATACTCTAACATCTCTGGGGTAAAAGCTGTGAAATCGTTAAACTCTCCTTTCTCATATCCCAAACGAGTACCCCAAGATTTCAAACTATGTCCTCCTTCCCTGGCTGGGTTCTCCATCATTGACAATAGAAGCGTGTCCCGCATCTGATCCATTGTAAGACGTATGTCCCACAGCCTAGCCAATACAGGAAAGTCAAAGCTAAGACCGTTGTGAGCGACTACCACAGCCCCTTTAAGATAATCGGCTAACCCGTCTGGTTCTAGCCATTCTTTAAAGCATACAGATTCCTCGTAAGTAACTACGCAATAGATTAAAGCAGCATCTAAATCGTTTGTTTCTATGTCGAGGAATACTGTTCTCACCTGTTGTCTCCATCCCCCTTCAGTACGTGGCGTTTCTGCCTGTCTTCTAGTTTCTTTAGGTTAACTTCAGCTACCATTGATAAGTTAGTACCTATCATTTTAGACATTTCAGAGACAAACCACAACACATCTCCTAACTCTCTTTGCATTTTAAGATTTGGTATGGCTGCCCTGTCTCCCCTGATCCACTTAGAGACTATACTAGATATCTCTCCTGCTTCTGATGCCAGTCCAGTGGCAAGATACTCAAAAGCTTTCTCTTTAGGATACACAGCAGTTAAGGAAGCCTTGCGTTGATACTCGTTCATGTTCATTGTTTTCTCCTAGTGTAACTGACCTTGTTTTTGAGAGTATGTGTTACAAATTTTACCGTATCTGTCATAGACTGTCAAGACAGCTTGTTTAATTTCAATTGGCTTCCAATTGCGATCAAAGAGTTGTACCTTTGGTTTTTTAAACATTGCCCAAAGCTCCCCAAGAGATTGGAAAGAGTCTTTCACATTGCTTAGATATCAGAAACGCAACCTCACTGGTTTCCTCTTGGGCATCTTTACCCAAACGCTGCTTACAAATCCTAGAGAAGGCATAGACAGAGCCTGTCCAGTACCACTCGGTAAACATACTTTGGGGTAAGACCATCCTTGCCATCTCAGGTGCAACGCCTTTGTATAAAAGATTATTGTAGGTCCATATGCACTTTTTAATAGCGTGGTGATAATCGTCCACCATTGCAGAACCAGACCTAGTAACGGGATTAATATCGATTATTTCTTCAGAGCTACCTTGTTTTTTATCTACAGGCTTTCCTCGCCATTCTTTAGGATAATAGAACTCAGGCTCTTGGTCAACGTACCTCCTGCTAATTTCGTTCCATGACAATCCTACCTGATGCTTTGCCAACTGCCTAGCGACAAAGATAGGAGCTTTGATCCTAAACTGGACACTGGTGTGTGCAAACGGAGACCAGTGATTGTTATCGGCAAGATACTTTATAAGCTTAGTGTCGCCAGTTTTGACATACTCATGCTCTTTGTCAAAGCTTACCCTGGCAGCATTGACCACTGAAAGATCACTACCCATAGAGTCCTTTAAAGCAACCTTGATCATCCCTGTCCTCTCATGCGTTTTCTCATGCCTTTAAAACCAGACCGTTTGGAAACCTTCTTGGAGTGGTTGAAGGGTCTTGGTTTGTTACGTCTACGCACCTTGGTGCGGGGAGTGTAAGTTAAGGTATTAGGTTTAGCCATTCTGTTTATCCATATTGTCCACAGCATTTTTCAAATGCCAAAAGGCAGAAACTAATTTGCTATAATCGCTCATCCACATATCACCGTCGCACTCCATCAATGTAGAAACTGGATCACAAACAATTGGCTGTATGCGCCTGATAAACTCTTCAGCTGTGATTTCCTCATCGTAAGACCATTTAATCATCTTAGAACTCCTCTGTTACTACATCCATTCTACCAGAACTCTTGTCGTATAGCAAGCGGTCAGCTGTACCAACGTCACCAGTGTATCGACATTTCAGAACTCTTAGGGTGGTAGTGTTACACTCCACAGGATCGTCGCTCTGTGTGTTCCTTTCCAAGGAAATCACGCTGTCGCTGATTTGGCTTATCCCGTGACTGCCCCTGAGATGCCCTAGATTGACCTCCATGCCTTCCTCATGCGACCTGTCAGATGACAAGCGTCTCAGGTGTGTGACTAGGTGTATGCAGCATCCTGTCTCTTCAGTGACCTGTCTTAGGAGGGTCATAGTGCGGTCAATTGCCTTACGTTCATCAACAACCTCCAAACCCGACACTAGGATGCTGAGATGGTCAATAAATATCACTTGACAATCTAAGCCCTGTACCATGTAACGGACACGATCCAGCAAGTCATCCATCTCCAACGATCCAAAATGATCGTAGATAAATACTCGCCCAGTTCCTAAAGTATTGTCAAAGTATTCCCTGATTTGTTCTCTCGAATACTTCTCGAATACTTCATTAAGATGTAGGCGGTCATTGGCCTCAACCGCCAGGATTCCACGCCTAGTGCGATCCACTGATTCTTCAAGGGCAATAATGCCAATGCTCTGGTCTGTAGTCTTTAGATAATAGTGTTGTAGCTCCCGTAGCAGAGAACTCTTGCCTACCCCTGTGCCAGCTGCCCAGGTAACGATCTCCCTGGCCCTGGTGCCAAGGGTCTTGCTTTGCAACTGTGGAAAAGGGAACGGCATACTGCGTAGGTTCTGTTCAGACCATAACCCGTTAAAGTCCGTAGCGGCGTTCCTGATGCCAGCTGGGGTGTAACATTGGGTATTCTTCATACGTGCAAGGAACTCGCTCTGTAGGCCCTTGGCAGTGTACTCACAAGCGTCCTTGTGTTCTAGCTCTACGATGTACGCCTTGCCGGGTCTGAGTAGCCTAGCGCATCTCTCAGCGTTCTGTCGAGCCTCTGGCTCTGAGTCAAAGCAAATGAACACCCGATTGAACTTCTCAAGCAACTCAAGATTGCTCTTGAAGTCACGCTCTGCACTGGCTTGTCCTGATCGTATGGACATTACATGGACAATCTTGGACGAATGTCTGCCCTTGCTATAGGTCTGGGCATCTGGTGAGACACCGTTGACCATCTGAAACGCTGCTAGTGCGTCTGCCTCGCCTTCAGTAACGATCAAGGTGTCTGAACTGACACCAACATCCTTGCCCAAGGTTTGCGATCCGAAGAGAACTGAGTTCTTGAAGTCTCCCTCTGTCTTAAACTCCTTTCCTTGTAACCTGATCTTGGCAGCGATCCGCATACCGTCGTTGTCAAAATAGGGAAAGACAACTCTGAGGTCGGTAGCGGTCACTTCGTAGAGGTCTTGCACTGCCTTGGATATATTCCTGGAGGACCAAGGTGTGTCTGGTTTGGGTTGTTGTTTTCTCAAAGGTTGCACGTAATCCTCCCTTGCCTCGCCATAGGTATTACAACTGAAGCAATAGGTATGCCCGTCGTTATAAATAGCCACGGCATCTGATGATTCACATTTGTCACAGGGTTGGTGGGTCTTAACGGCTACAACGTCGCTCATCAATGATTTACCTTCTTGCTTAACATCGTCTGAAGACCATCGTCGTCTTCCTCTTCCAAGTCTACATCAAAGTGAGGCTCTTGGTCAAGATACATCTTAAATTCTTCAAGGGCCATGCAGATAAAATATTCAGCTGGCTTGTTGTTGATTTCAGCCATGCTTATCAAGAAAGGCGTGACCGATTTATCCAAACCAAATACATCCTCCAAGCCTTTCATAAAGATTTGAAAGGGTAATGATGGAGCGCCGCCTGTGATTTCGTTATTCATTTGAACCTCTTGAACGCTTTTGTTTCCGCCATCCAACAGTGGACATTTCTCCTGCCAGTGCTGCATATCCTGCTATATCGACAAAACTATCGTCCTTGGGTGTCTCGATACTGCGAGCGACTTTCATCAAGACAAGCATCATAGCAACATCGACAGGGGTAAGATCGTCGGGCTTTGAACGGATATAGGTGGTCCACAATGCCGCAATCCTGGCATGGTTTAGATATGCGTCTCCGTATTGTTCAGCACGTTCGCCATTTATTAAATTACGTGCGGTCTCCAGGATTTCGTCTCTATTCATCTCCTACAGTATCCTCTATGTAGTATCCGACAGGGGTTAGTCCTTCATGGGAGAAGTCATTGTCCATGACCTCTTTAGCGTCATAGTACGGACGCTTTTTTGTCGTTCTGACACGTTGGCGATACAATGGTGATTGTAGGGCATGTGCCTCTTTGCCTCTGCGCTTCATGTTGGTCTCCATATTGTAGGCTGTTATTAATAGTTTTCCGACAAGTCCTGCAAGCATTGAATATTGTCATCCTCTTCAAGTTCGTAGGTAAACGCTTGGCGTATAGCATTTCGACAAACAGAACATATGTCATTATGTAAAGGCTGGTTGTCTGGCAACTTAGCGTCACAGATAGCGCATCTCATTTTATCCTCCTCCGGTGTCGCTCTATAGAGTACTCTATAGTGCTCCAGTGTAACTTTATTAATATCTCTATTGTGTACTCTATAGAGTATAATATAGTACGACACCATAAATTGTCAAGGTGTAAGAATTAATAAATGTCTGGATTGGTCTTTTCTGTTGCTTCGATGTCGTCTGCAAGCTCGCAAATTGGCACGTATGCATAATCTAGTATCTCTTCAGTGTATATTCTAGCCACTTGCTTGTTCTGAAGGGGATACATGCCCTGGATTGTCGTTTCCAGGATTTCTCTCAGGTGTTCATATACTGCTAACTGATTGTCGTTTAAACTATGCATTGCTGGGTTTACTCCAATAGTGATCCTCTAGGTAATCATTTACCACGTCTACGCCATACTTGTCAAACATTATCGACAAGAAATCGGATGATTCAATGCCGTCGATCATGTGAGGCCATGCGGTTATACGCAAGGCTTGGGCGTATTTTTCACAGTCTAGCTTTAGTGTCATTGTCTTACCTCCAATTGATACAATTGAACGCATGTTATACCATGCGCTCCATTGTGTCAACTAGTGATCCAGGAATGTTATGGGTTTCTGGGTGGTCCAGCAAAGCGAACAAGTGCCGCAACTGTCTGTCTTATCCAGTTGGACCGGGCAGGTAATAGCATCCTTGGCAGTGTTGTGGATTGTGTTGGCAGATAGATTGTCACTTGGCAATGTAGAGAACCTGATAGCAAAGCGATTGAAGCCTAGGACATTACGAGCGTGGCGTAAGGCGTCACCTACTGGCTTGCCTGGATGGTGTCTGGAATAGCCATAGACGTGCAACTTGTCGCGTTTGGCAACTTGGATTTGCCAAAATTTAACATAGTCGGTCGAGTAGAAGTCGCCCAGGACATGCAAGCGGACCAGATAGCCTCGTTTGTGCTTGCTGTCTAATGCGTCTAGTTCTGTCTCTAGGCGAGCCTCAAGGCCAGCAGTGTCGATACGGTGTGCAAATGGCATATTGTTCCCATAGCAGTCTAGCCAGTGTTCACAAGCGTTGTCGCATGTCTTACGCTCTTCCAGGGTTAGGGTATAGATAGGCATCCCGGCAAGCTTGCCCTTGGTAACCTTGCGACCAAGCTTCTTATTGGTCGATGGTTTCAAGGCCTTGTGTGCATAGGTGTCAAGGGTATGCACATTCTTGCTGTACATGGTGCGACTATCGACTATGGCCGCATGGGTCTGTTTTAAAGTTGTCATTGTCTAGCCTCCCTTTCTGGTTTCCAATAGGTGTCTTCCAGGTGTTGATCTACCACATCCTGGCCATGCGTGTCCCACATCTTTTGCAAAAAGAAATGAGATTGGTTACCGTCGATAAGAAACTGGCCCCAGCCGTTCGCAGGGCCTTCTAGGGCTTCCACGTATCGTTTACAATCGTTCTCTAATGTCATTGGCTAGTCCTCCAACCATTGTTTAAATGTCTTAGGGTTACTGTCTGGCGCAACACACCACACATATATCTCGTATCGGTCGAATAATCTAAGCATTTCGTCTCTTGTCATTACATGCGTTCTAAAAGCGTATAACGAACCTTCAAGCAATGGCCGTTGTTGGGCAATGAACCGCCGAATTGATGCATCTGTTTTCATCGTTTGCTAGTCCTCGATTGATACAATAGAACGCCAGGATTGCCCTGGCGCTCCGGTGTATCAACCTGCAAAGTGGTGCAAGTGTCGTACCGCCGCCTTGCGCTCTACATAGAGCGAGCGTTTACCGCAGTGTATGCCGGTCATGGTTGGACCCGTAGAAATCCCCCATCGGGATTTGACAGCCCGAACGCGATACAATCCCCAGGAGAACCGCTTGCCACTGGTGCCATCGTTTAAGTCCGCAGTCTTCACTAATTTAGCCATTTTGTTATCCTTTCCTAATGGCATTGATACAATAGAACGCATGAATTACACCATGCGCTCCGTTGTGTCAACGACAGTCACGAAGCATTCTTATTCTTTCATCGCGTCTGGTGTAACCTTCTTGATTTAAATATTCCTCGTACCATGTTGCAGCCTCTTGTTTAGTACATTCTAACTCGGCCATGTAATCGTCTATCCAAGCCTTACGCCATGCCGACCAATCAGATTTGGTAAATTCGTCTGTTGTTTTCTTGTTTATGTTCATCTGTTCAATTCCGTATATGTAAAACCGAATTCAAATATAAGATATAAGCCAGTGCCTGTCAATAGTATTTATTATTTTATTTGTCTTCTAACTGGCATGATATTTGTCTAAGCAAACGCCATGCCAACTATGCTACATTCGCGCAGTTTGTTTTTGCATACCCTGGGCACCATGCTGACAACGCGCACCAGTGGGCTTCCTAGAGCGTTTTAGGACCATATGCACCAAATGCATACCTGTATATGCATCCATTCACCAAACGCATACCTTGCAATATCAATGCCAAACTATGTTCAATGGGCACACACACGCACACTTTTGAAATATTTGTAGCAATCCTGCAACACTATGACACAATTGTCACACTGTTACCCAGATGCAACACTGTGACACTATTGCAACAGTGATGTATAAGCAACAGTGTTGCAAATTTGTCACACCATTGGGCGTTCACGTTTTGTTCCTTTGTCCGGTCTGCTTTTGTTCACGTTTTGTTCTCAACCTTGGACAAACCAGGAACAAAGAGAGAACGCGACCCCCCCAGTGGTAGCTAATTACTTTATAGTCCAGTGCGTTCATTCCGGGGGATATTTTGAAAACCTATTGACACAATTGTAAATCTATAGTATAATAACATTATGAAGTATATTCCTGGATACCTTGGTGGCACACCTGTAATAGTGCCTACATTACGAGAACAAATCGTAAACAAACTGAGAAAAACCATATGCCGAAAACAAGAAAGTTTGCCAGCTACGAAGACCCAAAACCCTTAGACAAAGAAATGACCTCTAAGGAATATGAGTTTGTCGTCCAGTTAGTAGACAAGCACCTAGAGCCAGAGCAAGCGTTTCACGCAGCTGGGTACAAAGCTGAAGGCTCTCATGCAGGGCATAGGTCCAAACGGCTACAGAGGCACCTTTGGCTCCACATTGAAAAACGCATTAAGGAAAAAGTAGGTGAAACTGCAACACTTGCCTTGTCTGTCTTGGAAAGTCTAATGCGAGAAGCTGATTCTGAAAATGTTAAACTAAACGCTGCCAGGGATATCCTATCAAGGGCTGGGTACGACGCTGTACACAAACAGGAAACAGTTGTTAGGGAGATTTCTGAGCTTACAGACGATGAGCTAGACGAGCAAATCCAGCGTCTTTCTGAGAACGTGGTGCCTCTGCGTGGCAAGTAAAGAAGAAATTTTAAAGCTGCTCCAGGAAAAGCAACGCCGGTTCGAGACAAGGCGTATTGAGCATTATGATCCCTACGATTACCAAACTAGGTTTCATTCGGAAAGTAAAGACTGCGCTCAAAGGATTTTAATGGCTGCGAACAGAGTAGGAAAAACCTATTGCGGAGCAGCTGAAACATCCTACCACCTAACAGGTAGTTATCCGGAGTGGTGGGAGGGTCGTAGATTTAACAAGCCTATTAGAGCATGGGCAGCGGGCGAATCAAACGACACTACAAGGGATATTATTCAAAAAGAGCTATTTGGGAACCCACAAGACCCCTTGAAAAAAGGGACGGGGGCAGTACCCCTGGACAATATTGTAGAAACCGTTCGTAAACCAGGAGTGCCGAATGCTTTTTCTAGCGTTTTGGTCAGACACAGGAGTGGGGGAAACTCCCAAATTAGTTTTAAGGCATATGAGCAAGGGTTTGAAAAGTTTATGGGCGAGGCTATTGATGTTGTCTGGCTTGATGAGGAACCTAAGCAGGAAATATTTTCCCAATGTATAACCAGGACCGCAGATACAAATGGTATAGTCTACATGACATTTACCCCAGAACGTGGGATGACGTCAGTAGTAAGCAGTTTTATGAACGATCTAAAATCTGGGCAGAGCTTGATAACAGCAACCTGGGACGATGTGGAACACCTAGACGAAAAAACAAAAGAACAACTTTTATCAGTCTATA
>WLWF01000632.1_pt1 | contig 32899 bp, 39 predicted proteins | sample 6718331 | NCBI WGS metagenome assembly WLWF01 (sample SAMN12718692, study PRJNA515312) | sponge metagenome | isolation source: marine sponge | host: Mycale hentscheli | place: New Zealand: South Island, Marlborough, Capsize Point | collected 2003-05-01 | reverse complement strand
TGCTTGTTGTAAATTTAATTCAAGATTAATCATACATCTCCTTCTTTACGGTTCTCTGAATGGTGGACATCAAAGGTTCCACCAGGGTATCTCTTTTGGAGTTTATCTACATTCATCTCAATGATCTCATCAATGGTAGTATCAAGACCCATACATGCTTGAGCAACATACCACATAATATCACCAAGTTCACGTTTCAAGTGAAATAGGTTTTCTTCATTCACAGGTTTACCTTGGAAGACAATCTTCTTGACTACCTCAGTAAACTCACCTGCCTCAGCAGACATACCTACAGCAGCAGTAAACAGTCGCTCGGTAGGAAACTCTTGACCTTCCAATTCTTGAAGACGATAGAGGAATGCTTCGTGGTCTTTACTTTGTTGTGAGGTGACGGCATTGACAAATTCAAGATAGGCTTCAGTATTTACAGTCATAAATTTAGGGGTTGTGCTTGTGATTCGGGAAGTTGTGGGTCAGGAGGAAGTGTAACACTGTCCACATCCACCGTCTTTGGTGGTGGGGAAAGGTAAACTTTCTCCCAAGTAAAACCAGGATTTCTCATTACATGATTATCAGCATCTTTCTGTGACCCACAATGACGATAACGGTTACCATCAAAATCTCTTACCTCATAGATAAAAGGTTGATCACGTAATGATAGTGAAGATTGTAATGGTCTAGTAGTCAGTCCCATATCAGAACTTAAATCCTTCAAATGATTTTTTAGGTTTGTCCTCATTATCATACTCCTCTTCTTTACCATTGTCAAGAAGGTCATCCTGTGCGGACTGTTCACAATCGTATAGTCTCATCTTGGCACGATCAATACCAACAACAAAACGTCTATGAACAGAGTAATCATTGTATCTGTTCTTTAATTGTTTCACAAGTATCTGTCCCAATGATTCCAACTCTTCAGTCGAAATAAGGGCAAACATAAGATCAGCAGTAGCAGGGAGACCAAAGGACTCAGAAGTGTCAGTAAGCTCAACATCAGAGCTACCATAACCAGAACGAGTGGTCTGAGTGGCAGATATGATAGGGACGTTTGTTTCGACAGCAAGGCCTCTAAGTTCTTCAGCAATTGCTTTAATATATGAATATGAATTGACAGTGCTATTTCCGCGATATCTTTCGGAAGAACATATATTAAGGTAATCAATGAAAATAATATCAGGTCGAAATGACTTCTTAAGTGCAAGTTCATTAAGAAGTGATTTAAAGTGTCCAGCATGAGCAGAGGCCGTAGGATACTCTTTAATAATTAGTTGACCTTGTGTCTTTTGTGCCAGGTTTGTAATCTTCTTCTCAAACATTTGTTTTGGAAGGTCAACAATCTCCTGGATATTTACATTCAGGAGGTTCGCGTCAATTCTTTCAGCAATGCGCTCTTCTGCCATCTCCATTGTAATGTAGAGAACGTTCCTCCCTTGGAGCAAGACGGAGCTAGCCACATGGCACATGAATAGAGATTTCCCGACACCTGTACCAGCAAGTGCGATGTTAAGAGTTTTGTTAGGGAGCCCACCTTTTGTGATTTTGTTAAAATAGTCGAGATCAAATTCAATTCTCTCCTCCTTCTTGTGATAAGACTCATATCGTGATTCATAATCTTCAAGATAATCATGTCCTACATGGTTGTCAAAACTAACTGCTAGAGCATCAGACAGAATAGATGGAATGGCATCTGGTGCCTTCTTGGCATCTCCTCCATCAGCAATCTGAATAGATTCAATCAGGGCAAGATAAATGGCACGGTCACGACACCACTTCTCAGTGGTATTGACCAACCAATCAAACTCTACAACATCGTCCTCAAGACAATTAACTACATGAGAAATCTGTTTATAAGAGTCCTCATTAATATCTCTTCTCTTTTCAATCTCAATATTGAGAATCTCTTTTGTAGGGAGTTCATTATACTCAGTAGTAAAGGTAGAGATCTCATCAAAGATTACCTTATATTTAGTGTCCTCAAAATATTCTTCTTTGATAAAAGGAAGAACTTTTCTCAAGTATTCTTCATTGTGTATTAGATTTTTCAGAACTAAAAATTCAACTTTGTCCATCAAGTACCGTAACTAAATTGTTCCTTTGCAATTACATCAAGTTTCTCCATCACCTCTGGTGTGAAGTAAATTTCTGGTTCTTTCAAGATGGCTTTAGCATATACCTTCTTACCATCCATCTCATAACGTCCTGCAACGTTCTTCCAAAGTCCACCCAATTCTCCCAACTCAAGTAGACCATAATACTTATCAAGACCACGTTCATCATAAAATAGACGAATAGTGACATCCTTGTTTTCCTTACTCAGACGCGACTTAACAGTCTTAGCTTTGATAAGATTTCCGACCACTTCTGTTCCATCCTTTTCCTTTTTCTTTGAGAGATAGATGATTGTAGACGCTGCATACTTGAGGCCACTGCCTCCTCCCATTTCCTTAGTTGGTACATAAGCTCCGATGACATCGTAGGTGTGATTTGTTACAATCATTGGTATTTTGGCTTGACCCAGTTTAAGAGTCAACATTCTGAACGCCCCTTTAATCAATTGAGATTTTGTCATATCACGGACAAGTTTCTCATTGAGAGCATCAGTTATTTCTTTCTCTGTAGAAAGCATTCCTAAAGAGTCTAACACAAACATACAAGGTTTACGTTCCTCTTCAGGTTTTTTTGAATACATGTCTACCGCCTTGAGAGCCTTACTCCTAAACTCTTCAATGGTAACAACATTAACGACAACCAATCGATTCAAATCAATACCACGACTTTCTAATAGTGACTTATTAACTGCCGCCTCAGTATCAAAATAAAGGCAATATGCATCGGGATTAGTATCCAAGAAGTTCTTGACCACTGCGAGTGAAAAGAAAGTCTTTCCAGTAGAACTTTCCCCAGCAATTGCAGTGATTTTATTCCCAGAAACACCACCACTGATAGACCCAGATACAAGAGCATTAAGGATGAACGAACCAGTGTCAACATATGTCTCAGTGTCATCAATCTCACTTGCAAGTTTGGTAAAGTCGTCCCCAATCTCTTTTACAATCTCTTTTAAAAATTCCATTATCCAAAAAATGAATCAAGGTTTACAGTTTTTTCTACATTCCATCCAATAGCATCAAGGATAACCTTAAGAGGTTCCAAGAAAGACTTCTCAAATTGTAAGTCATAATCTACATATTGGTCAAGTCCCAACTCTGTTGGAAACTCTGATATGAAAGATATCACATTCTCATGAATATGATTTGGTTTCTTGAGATAACAAAATTTAATCTTTTCACCGTTATTGATAAGTGAATATTTGTTTGTTAACTTCTTTTCCTTTATGTAGTGGTTGAAAAGTAAGGCACCACGACAATGAATAGGAGTTCCCTTTGAGTATATCGTAGCATGTGCCTTATACTTCTGAGCATCAGAAACAGATCTAGGGAAAGCAATAGATTCAATAGGAAGTTTCTTGAAGTCACTTCTACACTTATCAATATATTCAATCACCTCATCTTCTGTTCCATTCATCATTAGTTTGAGAGCATCCTTAATCATACTCCTACAGGGTGCTGGAGTGGATGACTTGACTGCCTCAATACCCATGATCTTAAGTTTAGGATCTTCATACCTAACACCCTCACTGTCCCATACATTGAGAATGTATCTCTTCTTTGCAGTCCAGATTCCACGGTCAGCAATGTTCTCCCTCTTCATCTGCATCTTCTGGTCATACGCATTCACATACGTCGCAAGATTTTGATAAGATGTTTCGATGAACGGTTCCAGTTTCTCTTGACAGACTTTATCGATGATTGAAACAACCTTGCTCGTATCACTAACTTTATCACCAAGAAATTTATCAACAATAGGTCCAAAGTTAAGATAGATTGAATCAGTGTCAGATGCGATGACATAATCTACATCCTCTGTTGAGAGTAAGTTATTTAGATATTCATTCATATGATTTTCAATCCAACGAATAGATGTCTGACCTGACAACGTAATCGCTTCTGCATTGGCAAGTTTGAAATACCTGAAGTAGGCATTACCTACTGCACCATAGGCAGAGTTCAAACAGATCTTTCTCACCATCTGAAAGTTGTTGAACTTGGCAATATCTTTGATAGTCTGTCTTCTCAAATCTATCAACTCTTTATCAGAAAGTTTGGAAAAATCTGCTTTTGATTTTTGCAATACTTCTTCTTTTTCTTCACCAGATCCTCCAATTAGATAGCCCACTACTTCAAACCTCTCTTCTTCATTTCTGATTCAATATCAACCAGTTTCTGTTTAGACTTCAACATCTCCTTCTTGAATGCCTTACGCTCAGCATACATCTTTTCCATCAACTCAGGTAGGAAACCTTTCACATCTTTACGATACATTGCACCATTGGCACAGACCGCATAGTCCTTATACATCTGAAAATCAAGTTTCTCATCAAGAATCTTTTGAATAGTAACTGATGGGTGTCTCTCTTCCTGAAGTGTTTCAGGTGAGATATTGTATTGCATAATTAAATGCGGATACAATGAGTTCAAGTCAAAACTTACAACCCAATCATATACACCTGGTTTAGGTTCCTTTACATAGGCCCCAGCAAACTTTTCACTCTTATCAGTATGTACCTTAGGAGGAATAACGATATTTCTCTTCTTCAGATAATTATAGATGATGGAGTCCCATAGACGAACCTGGAACATTGGGTCACCAAAGTTCACCTTACCATCAAAGGCCATGGTGATGACCAACTCAATCAGTTTCATCTTGTCTTCCATACGGTCAACAAGTTCTACGTCAACGATATTGTAATCTACAAACTTCTTCCAGTCACCAGTATAAAAGTCTTTGAATGTATCAAATTCAGAGTGGTCTAATTTCTTTTGACCAAGTTCAACCTCTGCAATAAAGTCCAGTCGATAAGACTCACGATTCACATAAGTGAACTTCTTATACAGTTCCAAATAATCTAGGTCAGTGATACCACCAATATCGTAGATATAAAACATACGACCATTGATCCAGGTCTCTTTCTTGGTCGCTAGACCCCATGGAGACAGGTTCCTAAGGGCCCTCTCACCCAGAACCCTATCAATCCTTCCGCAGATATATGGGATGTCATACAGGCGGGTGTTCCACCCAGTCACAACATCAGGATAATCACTCATCCAATAATCGATAAATGAATAGAGCATATCTGCTTCATTTGGATAATAAAAGTATGTGACATTATCTTGAGTAGGAGTATAAGGTTTCCTTCCCCAAGTCATGATTTTCTTTGTAGCATAATCCTGAATAGAGATGGTCAACATCTCTTCAGAACAATGTTCTGGGTCAGGAAATCCTTCTTCTGATGAGACCTCAATATCAATGGTCAAAAGTCTCATCTTTTTGATGTCAAACTTAATTTCATCTTCAGGATACTTGTCAGAGATATATTGATAGATATACCTCTCATTCCCATAGATCTTGAAGTTCTCAATCTCTTCATACTTCTTGAAGAAGTCTCTACAATCCCTTACTGTTCCAGGTTGAATTGCCTCAACATATTCACCTTCAAGTGTTTTGTATTTTGTGGGGACTTTAGAGTTAACATACAGAGTTGGACGATAGTTGGTATCACGATAACAAACTCTTTTGCCGTCCTCATAACCACGAACAAGGAATTGATTTCCAATCATTAGTATGTTTGTATAGAAATTCATTCCTTCAGTAGGTCCTCATACTTCACTTTCAGTTTACTGTTAGGTTCCATAATTGTCAAAATCTTTTCAGAACTAATCATAAACTCATTCTGATTTGTAATGTTAACAAACCATGGTGTCAACTCCATTGAATCGGGATTGAGAATAAAAGGTTCTATCAGTTTACAATCTGGTTCGCCCAGGTCTGATGAAACCTCTTCAATCTGTGTCAGGATCAGTCTCTGGTCCGTCAGTGATAGTAGTTTCAAGTTTTCTATTTTCATTTTTCTCTACTCCTTTTTCGTAAGCTTCTTTTAGTTCATCAATTGGTTCAGTTACAGTGACAACCCAATCTGCAACAACAGGAATCATTTCATCTTTACTTAGGGGCATCCATGGAGTGAGTTGCATTCTAAACGGGTGCTGTTTATCTCCCTTATGGTCCGTATCTTGTCCAACCAATTTTACTCGACAAGGGTATCTAAGAAAATAACCAACCACTGTGGGTTTTTCCTCATCACCAACACACATCTCTTTTACATCCGCAATAACGTCTTCTCCAGACTTCAATAGTAATAGTTTGACAGTCATCTTTTACAATATACCTCTTATAAATTATAACATAAAAAAGAGGGGTTGTCACTGGATTGTGCCAGTTACCCCTCTGCGGCGACGATACGTTCTATTTAGAACCAGTTCTTACGTTGATGATGTTCTGGAACAATCCTCTTCATAGTGATTGTTAAGAGCCCATTCTCAAATTTAACTGATCCAACTTCCGTATCCTCTGCCAGTGTCCAAGCTCTGGTGAAAGATCTTGCAGCCACTCCTCTGTGGACAAAAGTTGTTTCTTTTGTGGACTCTTCTCGTTTTCCTTCGACGAAAAGTTTTCCTTCTTCTGTGTAGACATTGACTTCTTCAGGTGTGAATCCTGCCAATGCTAACTCTAGTTGTGATTCTGTGTCACTGACTTGGATGAGGTTGTATGGAGGATAGTTTGATGTTTCTTGACCTCTTAGGATTCTATCGATGTAGTCATCCATTCCAATTGTGTTACGCGCCATCCTGTCCATGAATTTGTGCAGGTCGGCAGCATTATACTTCGTAAGGTTGGTCATGTACTTCTCCTTGAATAAGCGAGATTTGATTGTGTGGATCCCGGAGGCATCCACTTGTTATTTATAACAGAAAAACAAAAAAAGAGGTAGTGTAGATAACCACACCACCTCATAAGGGTTTCCGACTTTTGTAGAGACCGCACGAAAGGAGTCTCAGTATTATTTAGAAGTATCTCCTTCTACCTTATTCTTCTTACCAATATTATACTTCTGTTCTAGAATCCACTCAGTCTTCTCTCTGTGAGGAAGTACTTTGATTTGATTCAATGGTGCAATGTCTAGAATTGTTTCTTCGATGACAACATCTATCAAGCCCCAATCAACAAGCAAACGAGTAATACGGTTCCTACGTTGAACATCATTAACAGTAAGATTGGCATATTTACCATCAAGGGCAAATAACTCCTTAAAGTGTACGATGTAGTATTTACCTTGCTTATGAAGAATATGACAGGATTGGTAAAGTTTCTTTTCTTTTCTAGAGGCAACCCCAATACGGGTCAGAGTCTCGCGAACCTTTAAGAAATCATCAGGTTGATTTAGCCTAACCTCTACCATTTGGTCTTTCGACCAATCAACCTGAGGCTCAACAGTCTGTGTCATTTTTTTCCACCAGTTTCAAGTCGTTGTTTAATAAAATTAAGTTGCTCATTGGATAAAATTTTCAAAGCCTGAGAAGCCTTTTCATTACTATAACCATAGTAACGTTTCACAATCTCTAAATCTGAGATCTTATCTTTACGGAGCCAGGGAGAGAATCTCTTCCTCTTTCTCAATATATTTAGATAAAATTCATATTGCATATCTTTATCTAAAAAACTGTACTTGTTCATCTCATTGGCGAACATAATACAATCCATGTGTCCAGAGAGACAACGATTGATGATATATGGTGGATATTCTTTTGCCAAAGAAGGATCATCTTTAATCAGATCCTCCTTGGTAAAATTGATTGAGTTCAACCAGTCCTTAAGTTCCATAATTTAGAGAATCAATTTCTTTTTATCTGGTGTTACCAGTTTACTTCCATACACTTCATTATACTTCTTGGTGATACCTTCATCAACCTCAGCAATGTATACGATGTGTGTTCTACTTACCGTGATCTCAGGTTGATCCTTATCAATCACCATTGCCCATGGGGCAAACCCAACACTCTGTCCTGAAGGGAGAACAACTAGACCATTCTGAAGAGTCACAGTTGAGTCATCTTCAGAAAGAAGTTCTGCAATCACTTCTTCACCAGTGATAATACGAAATAGTTTAACGTTCATAATTTTGTTCAATATTAGTGTTGTGATAATACAAGTTGATGGACATACCACCCATAACCAACCAGTAGACCATAAGCATGGTCATACCAATTCTACTTGGAATACTTGTCATTTGAACTCGCACTCCACCATGATTTCTGTTAGGGCTGCAAGGAAGTTGATCTCCTGATCTACCACGAACGCAACCTGATACTGATACTTAGCAAGAACCAACACAGCAGCAGGAATACTATTGTTTTCAAGGGATACAACAAGAGCATCGTAAATGCGACGGAAAAGGACACTAGCATCATTGTCCAAGTTAGAAACAACCCACTTGCGAACTTCGGAGAAGTTCTTTTCTTTGAGGTTTTTGATGAGGTCATTTACAGATACGTCAGAGAATGATGCGAGAATAGCAGAGTCAATACTTCCACTAGTAGAATACCTTTGACACTCATTCAGAACACGACGCCAATCAGGGAAGTGTTTGTTGATGAGTTCTACCAGGACCTTGTTATCATATTTAATACCTTCTGCATCCAGGATTTCTTGGAGACGTTTGAAGAATCCTGCTGCAATTTCCTGTCGTTCTTTTCCCTTGATTCCAAAGTCGATGACGGCACACCTAGAATGTAAGGGTTCGATGATTTTGTTTTTATAGTTACAGGTGAAGATGAATCGACAGTTGTTATAAAACGTCTCAATGTTTGCCCGTAAGAGGAGTTGTACATCGTTCCCTGTGTTATCAGCTTCGTCAATGATGATGACTTTGTGTTTTGCATCTGACGAAAGTGATACGGTCGAAGCAAAGTTCTTGGCCTGATTCCGTACAGTGTCAAGAAATCTACCTTCATCGGATCCGTTGATGACATAGGAATCTACTCCAAGTTGATTACATAGGGCTTTAGCAACAGTGGTCTTACCTACACCAGGAGGACCAGAAAGAAGAAGGTTAGGAACCTCACCCTTATCTAGAAACTCTTTAAAGGTCTTCTTTGTAGCCTCAGGAAGGATACATTCATCAATAGTATGTGGTCGATACTTCTCGACCCACAAGAAATCATTATTCATAATAAATTCAAAAAATAGGTAAAATACGTTGTCTCATCTGTTCAAGTTGTACAGGGTCACCACCATAATACCCCATATTCATGTAGACACAATCAAGAAACCTCAGGTCATCATGTTCAGCATTATGGGTGAAGTGGTCACAGAAATCAACTATCTCCTGTGGGACTTGTACTTGTTTATAGTCATAGTCAATAATCATACAAATCCTTTGGGACGGGTGACAATTTTATCCAACACTTCAATATGAGATTGAAATTCTGATGGAGTCTCCCACCAAAGTTGTTGAACTTGTTCGTATGAACCTACCACAACAGATTGATTGTTTGAGTACACCATTTTGTAATCATGACGATCATATGGTTTGTCACAAGTTTGTTTAAAGTGTTTCGTCATTTTTTACTAGAGAGAAAGAACCATCATTGTTGTCAATCCATTGTAGTAGGTCACCTTCTTTCCATCCAAGTTCTTTCATCAGATCGTCAGGAAATGTAAGGATTCCGTCATCACTAACAGTTAGTGTAGTTTTCATACCCATTCAGGTTTACGATCAGGAAGACGAAGGTAGTTATCCTTCACCCATGGTTTAGATGCAATGTACATTTTGTAAGCAGTGAGTGTGTCTATACTATCATCAAACTTATACTCCTCTGGCATTGCACGAACAAAGGGAGTAAGTTTTGATTTATGAATGGCATCTAATGGAAAGATTTTATTTGCATATGCAAGAGTATGAAGGCATGAATGAATTTTTCCATACCTATTAGAATACTCTTCACACAGTGCAAGACCATGACGAATCAACCATCGGGAATTTGCAATAGTCTCATTTGCCCATACGGTACAGGGATGGTTACGAAAGGCACCCTTGTCAGTCTTGTAAGGGGTACCGTCAAGTTTGGGGAGGGTTCCATACTTGTGTCCCCATTTGTCTGAAGCAACGATAGAGAGCATCTGACAGGTCTCTAAGGGCATCTTGACGATGTGCTTGTCAGGAAGGACTCTTGCCGAATCCACCGGATTGGAAGAAGTCACGAAGATATTCATCAGTAAAGAATTGCATAAGGTAACTTACACCCCAGTCTAATGTGCCTGGGGGAAACACGTCAACGTTTTGTTCAAGAATCTTCTTGGCATCAATAATTCTTCTCATACCACATACTTGTGCAGTGGCTTCAGAGATTTCCATGAACTCTTTGAAGTCCTCATCATTACCCTGTTTGACACCACTGACATAAAGTTCTCTGGCCCGACGAAGAAGTTCTTCTGTTGCAGGTTTGAATGTGATGGTTTCTTCTTTAAGAGGAATGGCCATGTTCTTCATACATGACATACTGAACTTCATTGTTGCTCTTGTATCTTCGATAGGTAATGCATCAGGAGATTTATCTCTAAATGAATGTTGAATAATTCCATTAGTACATTCCATGACACGAAGAACTGCAATTTTGTTGAGTTCACTATCTGTCAATTCATTGTATTTGTCTTTCCAATTTGTCATGTTAATAATTTAATGAAAGGGAGTCTGTATGTCAGCTCCCACTGTGTAACATCAACCTCCGAAGGTGGAGTCAGGCTCAAGGGCAATGTAATAAGTCAAGTCATAGTTCTTGTTAGTGAACTTAGCCAGGAGTTTCTGAGATACAGCGATCTCATATGTTCCAGGAATAATCTTGATGTTCTCAACCTTAAAGTTAAAGAAGAACTCAGAAGTTGTCTCACCAACAACAATTTGGAAGTTGTTTGATGTGTCATTCTTCTTGTCACGGACTACCACTTTAACAACACCATTCTCACCAACGACAGAGAGGTCAGGTACTTGATAAACAGCAGCAGCCTTGAGGAGTTTATCCAACTGTTGAGTGTCCAGATCAAAGGTCACATCTTCAGAAGGAAGAGTGATGTCTTTGTCAGGAGGAGTTACGATAACATTCTTATCAGCAAAGAAATACTTGGAACGAGAACGACCTTCTTTGATGACAACATAACCTTCATTGTCAAAGTCCAGGTCAGGACTAGCATGAAGATTCAAACCATTGAGAAACTGGTTCAAATCATAGATACCGAAGTCCTTAGGGATGTCCTCATCAATCTCAGCCTCTGCCAGAATGTTTTTCATCACACTGATAGTGCGAAGTTTGTTACCTTCCTTGAATAGGATGGATTGATTGATAGAAGAGAAGTTCTTCAGGATGTTTACAGTCTTGTCAGAGAGTTTCATTGTCATTGAGGGTAAGTTTCACGTTGTGCGTTTTTGTCATTGAAGTGTAACAGAAGAACTGCATAATGCAGAATCTTTAAGATGTCACGTCTTGCTGTACCTTTCTTATCATATCGAGAGGCATACTTTAGAATGTTAGACCGACAGAATGATTCACCGTCTCCACAGGCTTCAATGAGGTCAAGTGTTTGTACTCTATCAGTACCAGTAGAATAATGTTGGGTGTATGTGCCAGAAATGTAATCTGACAACTCTTTCAAGATTTCATCTTCATTATACTTCCTATTGGGAGATGGTTTAATGTCATTCAATTCAATTTTGTCATACATGGGTGTTCCATTAATAAAAGTTATGTGGTCCATAATAAAGGGAAGGCAGTATTACCTCCCCCAATTATATCAAAAGTCTGTAGAACTGTCAACATTCAGTTCAACTTGAACTTCACCATCAACCTTGTCGTATAGTTCCATAAAGGACTGTTTTGTCTCATCATCAAAACGATTGAGACAAACCTGAATTGCCTTCATCTTATCACCAAAGATACTGTAAGCACGGATGATATGAACCAAACGACGGGTAGAGATGACTTCATCCACACCACCATCATAGAAGGTCTTACGGATGATGTCCGCCCAGTCACAGAGATACTTGATGAATGAACTATCTTCAATACCAAGTTCAAGACCTACACCTTCAAGGATCTTCTGTTCAATAGTAGTTGAAGGATACTCTTGTTCAAAGGTTATTGGAAATCGCTCAAGAAATGCTTCGTTGAGCACATTAGTACCAATAAATCGTCCGTCGTCAGATCCTTTCCCTTTTGTGTTTGCTGTTGCGAAGATGTTAAAACCTGTCTTTGGGGAAACGTTCCTACCAATCTTCTTGAGGAAAACTCCTTTGCCCTCAAGGACTGATTGAAGACATAAGATTTTGTTTGAGGCGAGGTCCAACTCATCAAGGAGCAAGATGGCTCCCCTTTCGAGGGCCTCAATGACTGGGCCATTGTGCCAGACGGTGTTCCCATCAATAAGACGGAAGCCACCAATAAGATCATCTTCATCGGTTTCAATAGTAATGTTTACACGGATCAGTTCTTTACCAAGTTGAGCACAAGCCTGTTCAACAGATAACGTTTTACCGTTACCTGACAAACCCGTAATAAACGTTGGGTAGAATAAATTGGACTTAATAATTTTTTTAATATCATTGAAGTTACCAAACTTGACGAAGGTATCATCTTTTAGTGGAATAAGATTTTGTTCAACAGCAGGAAGAGCTGCAGGGGCTTGATAAGTCTGTTCCAGTTTTTCTTGTGCTGTCAGGTTCCACTTTCCACGACTAACTTTATATTCATCTAGTTTTTTACTAATGGTATTATAGGTGGTTCCATTCATTGCGCACCAGGCGCGGACATCACCAGAGGTCACAGTCTCACCATAAAGGTTTTGAAGAGATGTGACGATGTATTCTGTGGACAATGCCATGTTAGGGGGGTCTTTGTTACTTGCTTATTATAGGGCCTCCTTCAGTCAGAAGGAGGCTAGAGTGGACAGTCTGGGAACTGGTCAGGAGATGAGTTCTACAAACTCATTTAGAACTTTCTTATTTAGTTTTTTGGTTTTTAGAGACTTGATAAATGCAGATTTAATCTTTGCCTTAGTTGCACCTTCATCAACATCAAAAGTAGTATCAGTAGAAAGTGAGTTGGATGAGATACCAAAGTAAGCATCATATCCAACCATTTTTAAAGAGATACTTTTATTCTTTTTCCATTCTGTAATCAATTTACCACTTTCAAGACTATAACCATTGTTATATCTACGGATAAATTCATGTGCATCACGACCATTGATTAGACGGATACCGATGAAGTTGACAAAGGGAAGTTCATCTTTCACACACTTAACAAGAGTATTAGTGAATTCCCAGTACTTGGGTAATACAGCATAGGTTACACCAGTTTTACGGTTACGGATAAAGTCTCTAGTTGGATGAAGACGACGCCGTGACCAACGACCAGTATAGTCAGGACCACGATGATTAATAAGATAAGGTTCTTCTTCTCTAGGAAGCCAACGATCTGCAGTGAGGTGATTTGATTCACCATCAGTCAACATCACACACTGAATTTTCTCAACATTCCACTTACTCTGAAGAGAAGGAATAAGTTGACGAAGAGTCAGTATAGTTTCATTCAGAGGAGTTCCAGAAAGACCCAGACGGGGTGGTTCATGGGGTGAATTGTAATGACGTTGAGAAATTACAACCCTATGAATATTCTTCATCTGACAATCAAGAACCTTTTGAGATGTATTGGAAGTAAAGAACTCCATTAAAGAAAAGTCCTTACTGATGTGGAAAGAATCTTTTGTTCTGTTGTAATTGGGTTCAGGTTCGATACGACCAAATTTGTCATACTCAACAGGAAAAGTATTGAATTGTTCAGTAAATGTGTAGACCCCAAAAGGAATACCAACTTTCTTACAAAACCAAATCAAACTATAAAGTTGTTTGACAGTATCCTCCAAGACACTATTCATAGAACCAGACCAATCAAGAACAAATACCAGACCATGATTCTTACCATCAGGGAGTGTAGTTACTTTCTTGAAGAGGTCTTCATTGTATTTGTAAGTATGAAGTTTGGTGCAGTCCAAAACTCCAGTACGTGAGACAGATGCACGTGCATAAGAACTTGCCGCCTTCTTCATCTCAAACTCTTTGACCAGATAGTTGACTTCCTTTTGAGCTGAATTCTTAAAGATTTCATACTTCCTATCTGCAAACATAAATTCTTCTTCCGAATAAGGTTTCCAGAAGTCCTCAATATAATCATGAACTTCCTTATTAGAGTTAATGATCTTAGTGAGATCTAAATCTGCAAACTCAAGATATTGACTGGAAGATGCATTACTCTCTACCAGATCTTGAATGTTATTTGTAGATGCAGTGTCAGTCTCTACTTCAAGGGTGTCACTTTGTGAGAGTTGTTCACCTTGTTCTCCTGTACCACCTTGGTCTTCATCATTATCTTCTTCTGTGTCTTGAGGTTGACTATCAATAGGCTGAGATTCTTCACCAGAATCTGAAACAGGTTGTTTCTCTTCACTATTACTATTAGGAAGTTGGACATCTGCTTCTTCCTTCTCCTTCTCACTCTCTTCTTTACAGAATTTGTAAAGACAAAGAGCAGCAACTTGTGCCTCATCAAATGTATTTGCCATATTGACAAGATCTAGAATTTCTTTCTCTTCTTCTGTAAAGGTTACTGGAAGGAAACTACCAATCTTGGAGTAGATATTAATCTTGTCAGCAAGGTTCATCTTATTGACATCTTTACCTTCTACTTCAAAGAAGTCTTCCTCATAGAACTGTTGATAGCCACGATAGAAGGTTTTGGATAAACCAGCAAACTTACGTTTAATTAGTTTCTCTACACGAACATCCTCTACCACATTCAGGAACTGGTGTGGGACTGCTGGATCCCAATCCTCATTGGGTGTGTATAGGGCGTGAGAGACTTCGTGAGCCACCAGAAGGTCATATACTTCATTAGATGACTTCTGCCACAAAGGTAGGGTTAGGACACGGGTCTCAACGTTAAATGATGCAGTATGTACTTTCTTATTTTCAACAATCAGGTTCTCAGTGGCCAAGAGACGAGCCACATTTCCTTTGACTTCTAGATTGACGGTCATAGGTTTTGGTTTGGTATGTAGCCATAATACGACAAAACCTCCCGTTTCCGGGAGGTTGGGTGACACTTCTTGAAGTGGCGGAGGGCTTCTTTCCTTGCCCTCATCGCCTGAGGTTTCAGTTTTCGTTTTTGCTCCTTCTTGGAGTGATGTTGCCAATTTGGGGTAGTCATTGGGATACGATGGTTACACTACAGAGACACTTTAGTGGTTACTAACAATAATTACCTCAGTACTATAACACCTTTCTTCGGACTTGTTTAAGGAGATACTCTGGAGAATCCTTTTACTTTCTCAAATCTTAATACTTTGTCAAATTTGTCTTCTAATCCCTCTTTATGGGAGATTACAAAGATATTACTATCAGGTTGATAATACCTAATAATCTTAGTAAACTCATCACTACCAAATCCATCTAAACTACTATCAAAAATTTCATCAAGTATTAAGAGATTTGTATTCACAGAGTTTTTATATCTGGATATTTCTCTCCAAGTAAAGAGGAGGGATAAATCAATTCTGAGTTTTTCTCCTTCTGAGAAACTACTATAAGTAAAATCCTCATGTATTGGAGATTCTATACTCTCATTGAATTCACTATCCAAAGTAAAATTAATATAAAACTCCATCATCTGTAGATACTTATTAACCTGTTGATTAATAAGAGGAAGATACTTCTTGATAATCTTTGATTTTACTCCCCCGTCTTTTAGAAGACCATAGGTGAAGTCATGATAGAAGATGTCTTCTCTTTTCTCAGAAAGTTTATCTTGTGTGTTCTTTAGTTTTTGTTTGAGTTCAGCTAATTTGTCATGTTCAGTATTTCTGTTTGCAAGTTGTTCGGTAACTCTTTGAATTTCCGATTCCAAATCTCTGATTTGTTTTTGACATCCAGCGATTTGAGTATTGTTTTTAGAAATACCATGTGTGAGTGTTAGAATCTCCTTAGTGAGTGAAGTGAATTGACGCTCTCGGTCTTCTTCATCATTAATTGCCTTTTCCAGTTCTATAAAACCAGATTGCAACTCCTTAGCCTTATTTTGAGCGTCATCAATTTTATTTATCCTGAACTCCTCCTCAATCTCCTGTGTACAGGTAGGACAAACCGTATTCTCTGTAAAAAATTTATGTTCCTTATTAATAGTTGATACTTTCTGGGACAATTTGCCTTTAATGTTACCTAACTTCTTTAACTTATCTGATGCTCCAGTATAAACTTGAATGGCTCTTTCAAAGTCATCAAGTTCTTCTGATAGTTTTATATTGTCATTCATCAAGTCATTCTCTTCATTGAGAATACTTTGTATCTTATCTTCCTTGTCTTTAATATTAGACTTACTAGTATTCTCAACCTCTTCAATAAACCTCTCTTGCATGGAGATCTTTTCCTTGACAGAGGTTTTTGATAACTCAAAGGTTCTAATCTCTTCCTTATGAGAACGAATCCTCTCCTTGATCAAGCTGTTCATAGATGAAAAGATTTTAATGTCCAAAAGTTCTTCTACAACTTCTCTACGACTAGATGAGGGGAGTTGCATGAACGGAACAAAAGAACTACTACCCAAGATAACGATCTGAGTAAATGATTTATAGTTCATCTTCAGAACGTTCTGTTCTAACCACTTCTGTTGATCAATAGCAGAATGAGATTGATCTAGAAATTCATTGTCTTTATAGATCTCAAAGTTGTTTGGTTTAATACTACGAACAACTTTCCATTCTGTTCCATTAACATTAAATTCAATCTCTACAACAGTTCCTTTCTCATTTGTTGTATTGATTAACTGGTTCTTATTGATCTTCCTGAACGCCTTTCCATACAAGACAAAACATAATGCATCAAGAACAGTGGACTTACCTGCACCATTAGTTCCAATAATAAGAGTAGTTTGATCCTTGTTAAGATTTACTTCTGTAAAGTGGTTGCCGGTCGAAAGTAGATTTCTCCACCTAATCTTCTGAAATAGTATCATAATGTGTTTTAGGAATCACAATGTCATTGGGTGTTATCACGGTATACCTGTGATCATGCATCTCACAGGTCTTAATCATTAGTACATCATCAATCTCTAGAGTGGTCATAGTTGGAAAACCACAGTCTTCTTCCAACTGTAATGCAAACCGAGTTGCATCATCTTCTTCTTCAAACAGATAAAGAATCTTATCACCATCTTCATCAGATACTGAATAAGCTCCTTCCTTTTCCATTCCTTTAACTGCAATGATATACATTATGTCATCTCACAAGCTTCTTGATAGATTTCTCTAATCAGGTTCTGAATGATTGATTTATCCAATTCAGTTTCTGATTCCTCAATATATCTATCAAGAATAGAAAAGGTATCTTCTGACTCTTCAACCTCAAAGTCTTCTGACTCCTGAAGTTGGAAGTTCTCTATGATTTTAAGTTCATGAACATTTGAAGAGTATAACTTATCAATATACTTTTCAAACTCTTTCATTCTTGGTTTGTTACGAACAACAACCTTAACGATCTTATCTTCATAGATTGATGCATTTAGAAGTGCTGCATCGTCGTCATCATAGTATAAAACATGAAAGAGATTGTAAGGATTATCTACATGAAAATGTTCTTGAGTCCTTGTATCAAAGACGGTGAATCCTCTCCTATCACCGACATCTGTCCAGAACATTTCGTATGGATTTCCCAAGTAGAAGATCCGTCCATCATCCGATCTAGTGTGGTAGTGACCAGAGAAGACCTTCGAGAACTTTGAATATAACTTGCTCTCACCACCATGATCCATGACGACTTGTTTATTAACTCTAAATCCGTTAAGCTCAAGGTGCCCCATCGCACATACGCTAGTTGAATTTTGAATAGATTTATAAGTGCTCTCTTCATTTTCTTTATTGATCCATGGAATGAATAGTATAGGGAGACCATCAAGTTCAACTTCAGTGGCAGTATCATAAACATGAACATTCTCATATTCACGAAGTAAAAGATCTACTGCATTGACCTTGTTACTGTTTTTGTAGTATGCCGTATGATTTCCCACAATGGTATGGACAGTGATGCCCATATCTTTCAGACGATCATAATAATTGTCTTTGGCCCATGCCAATGCAGAGAAGTCAATACCTTTACGACTATCAAATGTATCACCCATATCAATCACTGTGGTGATACCCATTGATTCTAGATATGGAAAGAATACTTCATTATAGAATTCTAAAAAATAATCATGAAATATCTTAGAGTTCTTACGACACCCAAAATGCTGGTCTGTAATAATAGCTACACGCATCAGTATCTCAACTTACTGTGAACACTGTCTTTAATGCTATTATAGTCGGAATAATTACTACTGTCAAGATCATTCGTATCAAAGACTTCATCGAAGTTAGTCTTCTCAAGAATTTTATTTTTGATTTCTAATTGTTTCTTTTCGTGTTGGATCCTTCTCAAGAATGCATAGTAGATAATTTGAGTGAAGTATGCAAAGGGGTTCTTTGACTTCTCAGGACTAAAATTATGAATGTATCTGACACAGTTTTCAATGCCATCACAAATCATATCGTCCTTGAACATGTAGTTCACGAAGTTTGGTTTGTATGATAGGTGATTTGCAATCTTTAGAAAACACTCACCAATGTACCTAGGAATAGGAGGCTTTGGCTTATCATTCAACTTAGCACGTTCTACTTCAGCAAAGTAATTTTCAAGAGCTTCAAGGAACTCTTTATTATTGACGTAGTGTTCAGAATTTCTTCCTCTTTTCATCGTAGTCATCGGTCGAATGGGCATCAGTCATCATTTATATTCTCTCTATATTATATCAGAAAAATATATAGTTGACAAGTATCCAAAATGGGAGTAGGATAGGCTTGTCCGGGTTCATAAGGATGTTATAGGTTATATAACTCAACTATTATAGAGTCTCTCTAGAGACTTCTTTGCTTCCTTAACAGAAGAAATATATCCCATCTCCTTAGAGAGACTAGATTTATTCTCTTTGTTATTCTTTCTCAAGTAATCATGGTAATAAACAATCATATCTATATTACTGTTCTCAGTCATTGTAAGAACATCATCCATATTGATTATTATCAAATCTTCTTCTGTAGTCTTTAACCAAGGTTCTACCTTGTAACCCGTTACGGTTCCTCTGACAACAATCTCTTCTACAGTGATTGGATTGGAAAGTAAAAGAAGAGTTCTATCTTCTTCTTCAGTTGCTGCTACCTTACAAAAGATTTCATCACCACATTTTAATTTTATCGTGCAATAAAAATCGTCCTCAATTCCCATTGATTACCTCCTTTAGTCTTTGATGTTTATCGTTGTAATATCATAATTGAATTGTTCAGACACATAAGTTTTGATTCTTTCAATAAAATGATTCAAGGTGTAGTTTTTTCTTGAACCTATAGTGAAATCATCAGCAATATCATATAGTTTTGCTTTAGTCTTATCTTTGCCTTTTCTTAGGACTCTACCAATACTTTGAAGATTACGGATTCTTGATTTGGATGGAGAGGCAAATATTACATTATGAAGTTTTTTAATATTGATACCAGTACTGAAAGTTCCATATGATGCAACTATGATAGCACCATTTTCTCTTTCAGTAATTTCTCTTACTTGTTCTCTATCCTCGGCATCAACACCACCGTGAATAAAGAAGACCTTTCTGTCACCTATTACCTTTTTATTTATCAGGTCATAAAGTATGGCACCATGTTTCTCTACTCTTGCATATAGAAGAAGAGTATTACCTTTCAAATCAACAGTAAGATTTGTTATGAACTTATTTCTATTTTCATGACCAATTAGGTGTTGAATTTCATCTTCATAGGTATCAAACTTCTTTGGTTTATATTTCAAAACAAGACATTGAATATCAAGAGTTGCAAGATAACCTTCATCCTGTAGTTTCTTTGTTTGAGTGACTTTGTATGATGGTCCAAACAACCCCTCTAACACCCACTTATGGGTCTGTGACCCATCTAATGTTCCAGTGAACCCATATCTATACTTAGCATCAGCAAGTTTGTCCATAATACTTACTAGTGACTTACTTTTGAATAGATGAGCTTCATCACCAATGACTACATCATACTCTTCAAAGAACTTCTTATCTAACTGATAGACAGACTGCCATGTGGTGATAGTGACTTCATTGGTATTGACTCTTTCTCTACCTGCGTATATTCTGTGACAATGGTTCTGAACATCCCAAGAGTAACTTTCAAAATCTTTATACATTTGTTCAACCAGTGAAGTAGTTGGAACAACTAGTAAAATCTTTCTACCCATTGCCACATGGTATCTGACAACAGAATAAATCATAAATGACTTACCTGAACCAGTTGGACTGATAAGTAATTTTCTATTATATCTCAATGCATCATAGACACCATCAACTTGATAATCTCTAGGTGTAATCTCTGGTGATAGGGATTTCATATAATCCTTCACACCTTCCTTATTCACAAATTCATTTACCTCAAAAGGCATTCCATAGAACTTGTTTTCAGAGAAACTGTAGGTATATCCAGCATTCTCACAGAATGCAATAATCTTATCTAATAGACCACAATATATTCTTTTGGTTTTGAGATTATACAGATGCACATGTCCATCCCAATACTTACTTCTGTATTGGGGCATAAATTTAGCCCCAGGCACAGCGAAGGTGAATCTATCTTTTAACTCATGTTCTACATGAGGTTCTGTGGTGATTTTTAAATATACTTCATTAACCTTCTCAATTGTCAAGTGAGACATAACATAAGGATCCGTTATGTCTATTTATCCCACTATCCCATTCCTGAACTGAAACGCATAAATTCTATGGCATTCTTGATTTGATATGTTCTATTAGTAATCTGTTTTAGAATACTTTCTAGGTACTGTAACATCACATCATAATATTCCAGTTTCAACGAAACTCCTGAGAGTTTTGTATCTGCGTCCAAATATTTTTGCATAGTGTCTTTATCTCTAATCTTTTTGGGAAACGGATTTTCAATATAGACCTCAGGGTCTGCCTTCCCACTGAAATATTCATATCTTTCGTGTCTGATATTTTTCCTCTGTTGTTCTGCCTTCTTTCTCAGAAGGAGAATATTATTATAAAGTTCATGGTATTTTCCATGAAGAACGGGAATATTTAAAGAGTCTGTATGGAGATTATCAATATCTATTTTAGAATCTGTTTCCCACATCTTCTGAATTGTTTCAAGATCAACTAACATTGACTACAATCAATTTCACGTATTTCGTATATAGTATACTTGAAAACCACCTCTGCTGTAAAGAATTGTTCACTTGTCAAAGTGGCATCAAAGGTCAAGGTTGTTAATGATATTGGAAACAAGTCATTAAATACGACTTTGAATTTAGGATTGTTCAGTTGATCAAGTATGGTCAGAGTACCATCTGAATATAAGTTCAACTGACTTTTTTCTGGTTGCCCTCTTTTATAAGGTCTTTTTTCTTCTTGAAAGTCATAAATTTCTTGAAGACTTTCTGGGAAACCTAAACCTCTCAACCAGTTCTGTATCTCCATGTAGTTCTCAAGATTTGAATCTACCAAGAACCTTAATTTTAGGTCTTCAAATCCAAGAACATCCCCAGGATATGGAACTTCTTTGAGATAAGTATTCTGAACAACAAATGGTAAATCTAATCCAGGAAGTGTTATTAGATTACCATAATAGGTAACCTTAGGTGCCCTTTGAACCTGAAAAGTAAATCCAGTAGGAGTTAAAAAGTTTCTATTAGTGGGTTGTGATGCTTGTTCAGCAAATCTAACCTGTCTTGTTTCGTTAGTCATCACTCAGTAACCACGGTTGCATTTGAAAGATTATTTGGTGTATAAGTATAACCATTAATCGTCACTGTGATATTTTTTGCAGAATTTACACTTTTTTCAGTAGTGAAAATCTTTCTATCATCATAGTTATCAGACCAATGATCTTCACTTACATAATAAACATCACCACCTCCAAGTTTCTTAGGTGTCTTAATATGGTATGGCATGTTAACATGGACAATTATTAGTTATTTATCACATTGCATAAAAAAAGAGGTCCCGAAGGACCTCTGATACAATCTTGTGAAGCCAAGGCTTACATAAGATTTTTGACTGCAACTCTTCTGTAGTAACGGTTGGAGTTGACACGAAGACGGCCAAGGCCTTGAGTAGTTCCTTCAGCGAATGGGTTGGCAACCAAACCATAGCGCGTCTTAAAGCCAATTTTTGGCTGGAAGCTATTTTCTCCAACGGCGCGAACCATCTGAAGTGGGACGTAGGGGCAATAGAACAGACCTGCGTCATAAGGTGAAGAACCCTTATAACCAACGACGTAATACTGGTTACCACCTGCGGCATTACCGGAGGTCAGGTTAGCAGAATAGGGATCGATGTATACGCGGAACTTACCGTTGATTGTACCAGCGAATGTGTTACCTGTGTCATCAACATTCAGGTTTGCATTCAATGCAGGGGTGTAATCAAGGATACCAGCCATGGTCAGAGCAGAAGCAACGTCTGCGGAACACATAACCATGTTGCCCTTTCCTCTACGAGTGCGTTGTGCAATCGCATTGGCGTCTCTTTCAATCTGGAAAAGAAGTCCTTTGAACTTCTCAACAGACCAACGACCGTTAGAGTCGATGTCCAGGTCAAACACACCAGCAGTTGCGGTGTTAGAAACAGCACCTTGCTCAGCAACCTTGTAGATTGTTCTGATGACTTCTCTGTTGATTTCCGCAAGGATTTCAGTAGAGAGGATGTTAGCAAGTTCTGCTTCAGCGTTAAGACCATGGATTGCCTTAAGGTCTTGTGCCAGTTCCAAGGAGTACTCAGCCTTGAGTGCTCTAGACTTGGCGGTAACGGTGACTTTCTCAATCGAGAAGGCCATCTGGTTGAATGCGTTAGCACCTGTACCATCAAGGGCTTCAGCATCACCTGTCTGCATACCCTGACCGACGACATAGCCTTCGGAGTTGGCAGTACCAACAGGGTTAAGAACAGCAGGGTTAGAACCGGACTGAGCAGTGGTACCAAGACCAGCCTGAACGTCGGTCATGCCACCGGTCAGATCGAAACCAGCATCCTGACCTGAATAGGCAGTATCGACTTCGTTGAAGAATGCTTCTGTTCCACCTTGACCCTGACCTCTCTCAGAGTAGCGGGAACGCATTGCAAAGATGAGTCCAGTAGGACCATTCATTGGTTGAACACCAGCCAGGTCATATGCGACCAGGTTAGGCATTGAACGTCTGATCAAGGAGATCAGAACGGGGTCGAAACCAGCAACAGGACCACCTTCGGCTGCGGCACCACTAAAACCAGTAGGGTTACTACCTGTAGAGTTAGTGGGGGATTCCATCAGGTTGATACCCTGACTGAATGCTTGCTCCTCACGGAGGAATTTCTCTTGGTTCTCGAGCAGGACTGCAGTTACGCTTCTACGATGGGTGTCTTTGATTGGATCAAGACCCTCATAATCGAGAAGTGGACTCCACTTTTCCTGCAGATGTTCGGATTGAAACATTTGCTTTTACCTAATAGTTTGTTTTGTTTGAATTAATATTAAATTCACTTTTTGAATGCACCCAACGTTCTGAGATAGGCATCCATGGATGAACCAACGGGTGCTGGAGTTGAATCAACTCCTTCAGAAATTGTTTGTGGGGCTTCTGATTTTGCTGTAGCTGTTCTGCAGAAGTACGACTCCTTCAGAGTCTCCAGCTTTTCACGATACTCTTCTTCACTTTCAAACTCAACACTTTCGGCAAGTGAAGCGAGCTTCTCTTTCTGAGTTGATGCAAGACCCTCTGAAACGGAATCAAGGATTCCATCGGCAACCGACTCTGCGAGACGGCCGTTAAGGGAGATGTTCTTCTCAATCTGCTCGTTGAGTTTTGTCTCCATATCATCAAGTTTTTCTACCATGCTCTCAAGCACATCATATTTATCTTCAGGAATAGTTACATAATGTTCTTCAAATAGACTCTTCATTCCACCAAGGAATGATTCAGTCATTTCAGTCTTCAAACCATGCTCGATAGCGAGTTGGTTCTCAGACATCCATTCTTGAGCAACGTACTCAAGATAGGAATCAACACGCTCTTGAAGTTCAGCCTTTTGGTTTTGTACTTCTTCAGCAAGTGCTTCTGCGTATTGTGTTTCCAGGGTTTCCTGGATTTCTTTGACTTTAGAAGTCAAAGCCGCTTCAAAAATTGTTTTGGCTTTTTCTCTAAACTCTTCGGAAAGTTCTTCGCCACCGAGGAGGGCATTAACATCTTCATCGATGTCATACTCTTCAACTTCATCAGTACTGACTTGGTTCTCTTCAAGAACCTCCTCTTCTGATTCGATTTCTTCTTTGGCCATACTCTTCATCGGATCTGCGGCTTTGGCACCTTTGTTTACTACATCCTTAACAGTAGCGATCTTAGGCTCTTTGAGCTTTGCAGAATCATTAGTAGGACTATAGTTCTCAGGGGTAGGACCACCAAGATCTTCGTATGAACCAGACAACCCTTCGCCAGGATTTGAAAGCTTCGGCATACCCTCAGCAGGTTTTGCGTTCGCATTCACAGCAGTCTTAGATTGCTCCATTTCTTGTAAATCTCCACGAGACATTTGAACTTACTCCGATTAACCTTTGTATAATCTATATTTATTTATAAATTGTTATCCCTATCACAGATTGTTTAAAAAATCATTAAACAGATTAAGTTTCTGTTCGTCCAATTGGTTTTGTGTGACAAGAGTATTAATTTGCTTATATGTCTTTTCAACATACTTTTCACGAAGGATACCCCCATCGAATACCCAGTCTTTACCTTCCATAATACCTTCAACAAAAGCATCAGGGGCAGAAGGATCTGCAACAATATCAGCGGCTGTTGCCAACATGAAATCATCACCAACAATATTTACACCATCTCTTGATTGCTTGAGGGAACCAATACCTCTAGAAGAGACACCAAGTTTTACTCCCTCACCAATAAGAGACTTTGCAATATTACCCATTGGTGTGGAAAGAATCTTTGCCTTACCAATGAAGTTGTTTCCACTTTCTTTAAGTGAAATGATTTTGTGAGAAACTCTATCAAGATTGACAGTAGGTCCATCAGGATGACCCAGTTCTCCAAGGGCTCTTCCAGAATTGATATGGTTTTCTGTGTATCTTTGGACTTCCTTTCTCAGGCCTTCCATCTGATACATTCTTCCATTACGATTACAGATATCACCTTGAAGGAAGATACCTTCAATGTACATGTTCTTCTTACCATTGCGTTCTTCAACGATAAATTCAACTGATTCGATTTCTTCTCTGATGAGTTTCATTTGTTTTCTCAGGATACTTGTACTTGTTGAATAAAGACGGTACCAGTTCCTGCGTTGGTTTTGACAGCAACCATAAAGGATTCTCTTAACTGGGCCCAGTTGTTTTGGTCATAAACGTCAGTAACAGAACTAGAGTCGTGATCGACAACAATTCTTGTACTGTGATATCCATCAACTCTCGATGATGTCTTAACCTCACTCACAATTTTATGTTCAAAGTCAAAGGCAGGAACACCAGATACAGTAAGTGAAACAGCGTCACCAACAACAAAAGGTGATGCCATTCCTTCTGGAAAATCTAAAGTTGTTTTGGTGCCTACAGTAATACCAACAACTCTTATAGTTGTTACAGGTCCAAGAGAAATTCTTGAGCTGTCTAAAGTATGTACATAATAATCATCAACTGTTGCAGTTGGATTAGTACCAATTGCAACATGAACACCAGCACCTTCAGCAACAACTCTTAGGGTATCGCTCTGTTTTGCGATAACTCCTGTTTGTGCTGAAGTTGTACTAGTGGCAAAAGTTGTATTTACACCAACTGATCTAGTTGCAGCCATTATCTTTAAATTACAATTGTTGTATAGTAGTTATTTATTATTCTTCTGTTTCTGGTTCAGAATCAAACTCAACATCAGACACAATCTCTTCCTCTCCACCTTCTTCAGGATCAATATTCACATCATCAAAGATTGATGCTGCTACATTTGGTCTGATTGTTTCGATATTTTCTGCACTCTTTGCAAAAAGAACATCTTTAATATGATCACTAATTTGGGAAGAACTACCGTCCGTCACCAAAAGATCCATAAGTTCATCCATGGTTTAATAATTTTATTACATTGTTATTTAGATAACTCCTTGACCACCCATATCGGGGTCCTTAGGAGATGATGTATTTTGAATTGCATTTCCAGATTCTACAGGAGGTTGTTCACCAGGAACTGGGGCCCCACCTTCCATAGCCATAGGATCTGCCATCGCATTGGGGTCAGGAATGACACCATTCTCAATTTCTTTTTCAATGAGAGTATCTTGTTCAATAATGTCACTATCAGTTTGGTGAAGAACATGTCTCCTAACATAATCCTGGGAATAGAATCTACCAATATAAGGTTCAACAGTCTGAAGAAGATTAAGTCTCTCTGTCAGAAGTTCTGCTTCTTTTAGTTCTGCAAAGTGATTGTCATACAGGAAGTCATACTGAATATGGTCATTCATATACTCCCAATCTTCAGGAGTGATGACATTCTTCAGGATAAGTTGAGTCTTCAGTATATCACTGAACATTGCAGAGAATCTCTTTCTCATTCTTCCAACAAACTTGGAGAACTTGACTTCATCTCTCAGGATTTCAGAAGAACGACCCAGTGACATACCACCACCTTCACCTTCAATTCTGGTCTCAGGAACATTCAATGCTCTGTAGAGTTTCCTTTGGAAGTAGTTGATGTCAGTAATCTCACCAAGGTTCTGACCACCAGGAAGTGTAGTAATCTCAGTACCACGACCACCTTCACGTCTAGGAAGCCAGAAGTCTTCCATCATAGACATGAACTTTTTATCATCCTTGATTTCACCAGTGTCTGCATTATATACCAGTTTGTTACGATACCTCATCATAACATCACGAAGATACTGTTCTGCCTTCATCTTAGGAAGGTTACCAACATCAATATAGAAGATTCTTCTTTCTGGTGCTCTTGAAAGTCTGTAGATAACAAGAGAGTCCTCAATCATCATTAATTGATTAAGAGGTTTGATTGACTTATGCAACCAGGAAAGAGTATTACCTTTATTTCTATCTACCAATCCAGAGGTACAATAAGTGACCGAATCCCTGGTCATCTTAATACCTTTTACAGCACCACCATATCCAGAGGCAGAACTATTTCCACCTTGACCACCTGGTGTGTAGATAAAATATTCTTCAATTTCTGGAAAGTCATATCCAGTTCCTTCACTACTTGTGAACTGGTTTTGTGCTGTCTGAACACTATCCTTACCTTTCTTCTTCAACTGTCTGACATACTTCATCTTAGAAGCGTCAATATATCTCAGTTCTTGAATACCTTCTTCAGGTTTTTTTATGTCAATTACTTTGTTGTAGTATAGTCTCCCATCAATATACCAGTTACGGAAGATCTCATGAGCCTTCTTATCAAAGTCAAGTAACTCAAGAATATACTTAAATTCTTCTCTAACTTTCTTTTTAATACCATCACTGGCATTCAGATTAGATAGTTCAATCTGAACAGGACTATCATCGGTATCTGAAACAATTGCTTCATTTACAATATCTTCAATTGCACTATCACACTCTGGATAGAGTGCCATGGAACGATACCTACGAATAAGGTCGTTCTCTGTTTTATATGTTCCTTCAATATCTACATATGAACCAAAAAACCCTGAACTAACATAGTGTTCGGAACCATCATCCTTAGATGGTGGAACCGGAGATACTACGCCAGGTGAGGGTTTTTCGCTATCTTCAATTGAGAATCCAAATAATCTCGCCATTATTATTATTGACTAGAAACTTCTGTTCTAGTATTTATCAACGTATCAGAGTCTCATCTACGTTACCAGTGTTAGATTCCAGAGAATCACCAATGGTGAAGTATTGAACCTGGAAGGAAACTGTGAATTCTTCAATCGCATTGGTCGAATCATAACTCAATGCAATTGCACTGATGTTGTCAGGCCAGATATCATAGAACTTATAAGTTCTAAGAACAGAATGCTCTCCACCACCGTTTGTAGTGGAGAACTTCTCACGTCCTCTACCAAGTTGTTGAACATAAGCATCGGTCATGTAAGAACCAGGATTGGTAACACCAGTGTTATCCTCCAACTTACTAAGAATATTGGACCACTTTTCAAATGCTGTTCTGAGTTTGAAGTCCTCATCATTAATGATAGTAACAGTCCAAGGCTCAAAGGTCTTGTCCCCAGCAACTTTCATATTTCTACCCCTGAAAGGAACATTGATTGGGGCAACAATTGAAGCAGGAAGGTTAGCGGCTTTACATAGGAACTTAAAGGTTCCATTTTCACCGTTGTCACCTGAGTTCCAAGCATCAGAGATTGCGGAAGGGAATGAGGGAATTGATACCTCAAATAGATTGGGGCGAGCCGCCCCTCCTTGTAGTTTTGATTTAAATTGAGAAATGGTTTTTACTTCAGCCATTTTTTTGGTACTCCTTTATTAGATGGTTATTGATAATGATCAGCCACGACCAGCAACTTCAGAGAACTGAATACCAGTTCTTGTAGCAACAAATGTGAGGGTAATGAAGTTAATTGATTTAGTTGGCTTCAGGTAGATGTCTGCTCTAAATTCATTATTGTCAATTACCTCAGGAGTATTGTTAGTGTCATCACAAACAATCAAGAAGTCATAAACTCCTCTCTTAGCCTGAACATCTCTTAAGTATGGCTCAACGATATTAACGAAATTCGACCTTGTGTTACTATCATTGAGTTCAAAGAGTTGTGCATTTGCAGCTCCTTCAAGTGCCTGTTCAACTGTGAGGAACAGTCTTCTTACGTTGATTCTGTCGAATGCAGAAGCATAACCAAGACCAGTCTTGTCACCAAAGAGAATAATTCCACTACCTTTTTGGTTGATGATGGAGTTAATTCTTGCAGGGTAAAGTTGGTCTCTCTGAGCCTTATTGGGGTTGTATGCCAACTTGATAGCATTATTCAGAGTTCCTCTTTGAACACCAGCAGGTGAGAACCAAGGGAAAGCAGTCAGGTTAGTACGGGTCATCAGACCAGCAACATCACCATTACATGGGATGTATCTAAACTCATTATTGAATCTATCAAAGGTATACTTATAACCACTATCAAAGATCGCATAAGACGAAGAAGTAAGTGGTGAGTAGTATCTCAACAGATTAGCTGTAGCAGTTGTTGTGTTAGTAACATTAACAACGTTTGCTCTATGTGGTGAGACTGTTGCAACACAATCCTTTCTCGACTCTGCAATCGAAATGACCTTATTTGCCTTGGCTTGTGATTGTGACTCATCATCTAGACCAGGACCCATGATGACATAATCAATTTCGATCTCATCTTTATTAGAGAACAAATCATAAGCAGTGTTAAGGTCTCCCAGTTGGGCCTCCATTCCACCGTTTGCGGAATAGTCAACACCACCAGTAAAGGTGTAACTTACAGGACCAATAGAACTAAATGTCACACCTTGTGCTTCTTGTCCCCAAAGTCCAGCACCAGTAGTGATTGGTGTGAATGCGGTAGAGAAGTCTGCAGCCAATGGAGTAGTTCCCCAGTAAGTATCAGCTTCTTGTGAAGGATTCTTACCTGCATAAATGTATGCTGAATTGTCAGCAACAAAGTTCTTATAATATGTCTTTGTTGGTGAGTCACCATCAGAAGTGGCGTCTACAGCCTTAGAAAGATTTGTAAACTTCTCAAGAATGTTTCCTTGAATACCTGTGACTGAACCAGTGTCATCAACAACTACAACGTGGATACCATCATTTCCACCGTTTCTTGAAGAACTGTAGTTTGATGCTAAAGGTCTTGGTGCGATTGACTTCCAAAGAACTGTAGAGTTCGTTAGTCCAAGAGTTTGTGCATCATACCAATCAGATGCTGTTGTAGCAGCCTGTGAAGTTCCAGTATTGATACCAGAAGTGTTTACAAAGTTGATTGTGTCAGAGACTTCAAAAGAAGAAGCTGCATTACTTTGTTGATAAGTAATTGGAGTCTCAACTCCTCCACTAACTCTGGATGTAATTTTTACATTAATTGAACTAGAACCACTAGTGGTATCAGTTGTAACACCAGTAATAATGCCCTTAATGTGACCAGTATAGGTTGATGTAGTTCCAGCACCAGGAATAATAACATTAGAAAGAGTTGCTGTAACACCATTACCAACTAAGGCACCGGAGGCACCAGGGTTAGTAGTATTGATTCCGATTGTTTGGTCAGCAGCGTTATCAATAACACACACTTTTAAATTATCTGCCCACTTACCAGGGTTCTTAGCTGCGTAACTAAATGAAGTGTCGGTAGTGTGGTTTGCTTGATAATCATCATAGTTGTCAATTCTACCGTTACCAGTCATACTGGTGGATGCCAAACCAGCACCAGCATTAGAATTTCCTAGGGTCGAACCAGCGACTCTTGCAACTTTCAAAACACCGCCATACGACAGGTAAGAAGATGCCGCCATCCAGTACTCATACTGTCTATCAGTAGAAAGAGGCTTACCAAAATTATTGATAAGTTGTTGTTCTGTTTGAATATCTATAGCTTCATTAACGGGGCCAATTGCAAAAGGTCCAGCAATTGCTCCAATGTTGTCAAGAACGTTGTCAGCTCTTCCTACCGTTAAATCAACTTCTCTGACAATTAAGCCTGGAGATAATTGAGGAGTCGCCATGAATTTTTCTCCGTGATCTCAGTTTATCTAAAAATATTTATGAATATGGGTGTTTTCAGTGGGGAAACATGGTAGAAAACCTACCAATCTGGATAGTTCCATTCAACAAAGGGAGTTATTTTTTTTCTATTCTCTATAACTCTTCTAACAGTACACTCTTTACATTCATAAGAATAAGAAGATGCGACTGGTCCTCTGTCTTTTCTTGTCCTATAAAAACCTTCTATCAGGTTCTTTATCTCTCCACAAGTTCTACACTTTCTATCATTCAGAAGTAAGTGTCCAAGTTTTATCTGACCATCTAAATCCATCAGTAATTCCAGAGTTCCCAACCACCAGCAGTATTTCCGTATTCATCCATTTTATTGTTTTGTGCGTACCATCTGTCTCCATCACTATCTACAAAATTATCTTCCTCCAAACCATCATCTAAGAATCCAAATGGTGCCATGTCCTGTTCAATCTGGTTTTTCTGTTCTTCATATAGTCTCTTACGAACATCCTGATCAGTTAGTTCTTTGAAGTAGTCCTGTGCGACCATCCATGCATAGATTACCAGACACATTGCAAGGTCATCATTACATCCTTCTTCTGCTTCAAAGGAATTGTTCTTCTGAATAAATGTAGTCAGTTCTGAAATAATCTCATAGTCCCATAGGATAAGTTTATCCTCTTCAATCATTGTTTTAAGATTGAGAGAACCAACTTTCTTTACAGTCTTAGACATCTTGACGCCCAGTTGTGTCTTCTTACCAGAGAATCCTTGACCAACAATCTGACCTGCTCTACCTCTCATAGAGCACATTAACAAGTTTTGATACTCCAGGTCATATTGAAGAATACTGGCCACCTGGTCTCCAACGTCGTTGACCTCACAGAGTATAAATGCTTCATTATAATTCTTTGCTACTTCATAGATGACACTTGGAAATAACATTGGTTTGATTTCATTATCCCTATACTTTGCAACCAATCTATGTGGGAATGTGGTAATATCAATGACAACAAATGCGGAGTAGTCTCCACCAACTCCTCTGGCAACATCAACAGTAATAATATAATCATGATTCTCTTTGACTGGTTCAAAGACATCTAATCCAGCATTCCTTTGAATAGGATTCTCATATACTAGTGTCTTAAGTTTTGATGGAGCAATGAGTGTATCAACAGAACCTAGGAACTCACACTCAAACTCAACCTTAAATTGTTGTTCTGATGTGTTCTTAATAGTCTGTTCTTTCCAGACATCATCTCTACCAGGTACTTGAGACCAATGAACATCAGTTGGTGTATAATCATTGAATCCTCTTTCCGCATCATGCCACATACGGTAGAAGTGATTCATACCATGTGGGGTAGAAACAATGATTACCTTCGTTGATTTACCAGAAGTAATCGTAGGATAAACAGATGCAAAGAATGAGTCTGCAACATGGTTTGGAACGAATGCAAATTCGTCAAGGAAGAGGATGTTAAATGACATACCTCGAACAGCAGAAGCAGAGGTAGATGCTGCTAATATCTTACTACCATTCTCTAGTTCTAAACTACCTTTGTTCCATGCTAGAATCCCTTGTTGCATCCACTTAGGTAGGTTCTCATAAGCAATCTGTAACCTTCCAAGAAGTTCTCTTGCCGTGGATGCTTTGTTTGCCAGGATACCAATATTGACACTATCATTGAAGATAGCATAATGTAATAGAAAAGATACCACAGTAGTAGACTTTCCAGTCTGTCTTGGCATCTTACAGATATTAAATCTCTTTTCGTGAAAGTTTCTTACTAGTTTTTCCTGAAAGTCATATAACTTAAAGGGTTGAAGACCATGATCCAGAGTCACAATCTGGACATAGTTCTTTGCAAAGTATACAGGGTCTTCCTTACATTTAATATATTCTTCAATGTTATCTTGGGTAAACTCAATAGATGTATTTGCTTTTTTTAAGTTTGGGTTGCCCAAATATATGTCAGCATTACTCATAATATCAACTCATAAGTTCTTTTACTAGAATACCTTCACCAAATACTGCACACGGATGAGTTCCATTGAAAGTTGACATTTCAAATGTAATATCAGTTTTTTCATTATATTTAAATG
>WLWF01000628.1_pt1 | contig 33031 bp, 48 predicted proteins | sample 6718331 | NCBI WGS metagenome assembly WLWF01 (sample SAMN12718692, study PRJNA515312) | sponge metagenome | isolation source: marine sponge | host: Mycale hentscheli | place: New Zealand: South Island, Marlborough, Capsize Point | collected 2003-05-01 | reverse complement strand
ATTATTGATTCATAATGATTAGTTAATATACTATATCGTATGCCTTTTAATCAGCGTGTCACAGGTTCGAACCCTGTAGGGCTTACCAAGGTTTAACCGCAGTAAACTGCCATTTTAAACCTTTATTGTTATCTTTCAGTATCTTAAATTTATAAAGTTGTCACAAAGTTGTCACAAAAAAGTTTGACTTAGCTTTTTTTATCCTATTATTATTTATGTATAGCGTTAATTAATGACGCTAAAATATAACAAATGGGAGACTATTAGATGACTAAATTAAAAAATAAGAAACCAAAACAAATAGAAAGTCTGAATGTTACTTTGCAGGATATCATTGTAGAAGATAACGCCTTTGAGTGTTCTCTTTATGTTGATGGAGAGTATGCTTTTGAAATTTATAATATGGATTTATGTGGCTCGCATCGTTTTGATGTAAAAAACCCTGATTTATGGCATAAAGTTTTAGACTTTATAGAAGAAAAAGAAAACACAGATCAGTCTATTAAAATTTTATGTGACATTGTTAATAAAGAATTAGGTTTAGTATAATGACCTTAATAATAAAAAAAGAAATAATTGAATTTAATAATGCAGAGATTGAGGAATTTGTAGTTGAACTTATTGCATATGATTTTGAAACTAAAAGTGGCACAGGTAATATTTTTGAATATGAAAGATTTGAAACTGTTGAAGAAACTACAAATTTTATTTTAAAGATTACTGATAAGTACAATCTACAAGATATTAGGTTGCAATCTTCTACTCGTGAAAAAGACATATCAGCTTCATTAAGTTGTATGAATATTACGTCAAGTTGGGTTATGGGTGCTGATCATGGCTAAAGTTATGAAAAGAAAACAAAAATCAAAAGGCCTTAATTATACATTTTGGTTAGTTGATGCTCGTAGCATTGGATTAAAACAAATTACAACAAATCCAAAAACAAACAAAAGATTTGAAAGTAAAAAAGAAGCCGAAATATATTTAGCTGAATTACTTAACAACACGAGTAAGGGTATAAGTATTAAATCAAATGATTTACTAGTTGATGATTTATGTGATGTTGGCATTAAAGAAATTATGCCAGGATCAAATTCTGGTGAAAAGATTTTTAGTGGTGGAGGTTCTTTTATTAAAGATAAAAAGAATGATCTTGATAACGCTAATTTAAGTGCTAGTCATTTTGAAAGTTTACGTTTTTCTTTGTCTGTTTTTAATCAATATAACAATGAAAAAAGATGGCTTAATGTTAATGCTAAAAAAGTGTTAAATCAGATTTTGGTTCATTGTAAAAATAATGCAATTAACAAAGAAAGCGATCAATTAAAAGAAGCGTCTGCCTGGACAACTTTTAATCTACATTTAAGAAACTTAAAAAGTGTTAGTACATGGATTGCCGAAGAATATGATTGTGTTGATGTTTTTGGTAAAATAATTACTAAAACTAAAAACAAAAAAACAACATTTGTTAAACCTGTAATATTACAAACAATGCAAAAAGACTCTCGTGATGTTGCAGTAGATTTAGACCGCCTAAAATTATTGCGACAATGGATGGAGGAAAGTTTTTATATTTATAAAGGCAAATTTGTTTCATCGGAAAACATAGCTACTGAAAGACGCAGAACTATATTTTTGCAATTTGATTTACTTATGGATATGGGTTTAAGAATTGGTGAAGCGTTAGCCTTAACTTGGGATGATGTTAAGTTTTATAAACAAGATGGCAAGGAGATCACAGGTATTAGAATTAATAAGCAATACGATACCAGGGCAAAAACATTAAAGGCTACAAAGGGTACAAAAGCTAATAGTGTTTATGGTGATGTCGAATTATATACATCTGTTTTAACTGCACGTCTAAAAGAACATAAAGATTTACAAACTGACAAGCAATCATCTTTAAATCTTATATTTCCTAACTTAAAAGGCAATTATGATAGTAGGAAAGTATTAAACAGAGTTATGAAAAAAGGTTGTAACGCTTTATGGCCAAATGAACCTTCTAAACATATTTCTCCACATACTCTACGTCATGCAATGGCAACTCATTTTGCAAAAAAGCATGGCAAGAATAATATGGGGATTTTAAGTGCTAAGTTAAGACACGAAAGCGGTCAGTTATTTACTGAAAAAAGATATGTGAGCGCAATTGAAAAAACTGTTGATGAAAAGTTTAAAGAAGCACAAATGTCAGCAGAAGTATTTGGAGAATGATTATGGAACTTGAGATAGATTTAGACGATGAAGTGACTGTAATATGCCCTGTGCATGGTGAATTTAAGCTAACAGCTAGAGATCATTTAGGTGAGAATAAACAGAGGATAGCTTATGGTTGTCCTGATTGCGAAGATTCTCACGTTTATGTTAATTGAGGAAGCTAAACAATACATAGCCTATGCTAAAGATTGTGGTGAAGGTAAGAAATACAAAAGACAGCAAGATATTGCAACTGAACTAGGTCTGTCGATTTACGCTTTTAAGTCTCGATTAAAACAAGCACGATCACTAATGGATTTGCACGATAAAGGCCATCCTGTGCCATCATCTATTCAAAAAGAGCCTGATGATAAATTTACTGTTCCTTATGTGCCAACAGAAGATTTAGAATTTCCAGAACTTATTCAGCATTTAGTTAAACGATATAAAAAAAGAGACAAAGCTAAAAAGAAAGGCAATTGGGTAGAGGTTAAAGTTGATTTTAATGAACCCTATATGCTTGTCTTAGTTGGTGATCCCCACGTTGATGACAATTACTTTAATGCTCCTAAATGGCTTAGAGATATATCTATAATACAACAGCATAAACCTTACATCCGTTCTATCATGATAGGCGACAATACTAACGCCTGGGTAGGTCGTCTTTCACGAATCTACAGCGATCAAAATACTACAGTTACGGATGCCTGGAGGTTAGTGGAACACATGATGTCTAAAGAAGGTTTTGATCCTTTAATATCTGTAGCAGGCAATCATGATATGTGGATTGACCGAGGAAGTGATCCTATGAAATGGATGCAACGAGCAAGAAACCTGGTAGCAGGGGATTGGAACGTCAATTTCACTTTAGTGCATCCAAATAAAAGAAAAGTTAAGATTTCTGCATCTCATGACTTCCCAGGTCATTCACAATGGAATCCCCTCCATAGTAATTTAAAAGCATCTATGATGGGTTCTCAAGCCGATATATACTGTTCAGGTCACAAGCATAATTGGGCTATTATGACCATGCCGATAAACGCTCAAAACAGAGTGGTACATTTAATAAGGGCAAGAGGTTATAAAGCCTATGACGAGTATGCAACAAAGCTAGGCCATGAGCCTGATATGACTGAGTTAGGTGAAAGTATTGCTATTGTTATTGATCCTAATGGCAACGAACATAATTATATACATACTTTTCCAGATTTAGAGCAAGGTGCTGAGTTTTTAGATTTTTTAAGATCCCGAAATTAAAATAATTTTAATTGTTTTTGATGTAATTCTAAACGCTTTATGCAATCTTTGTAATATTCTTCATCAATTTCACAAGCTGTTAAATCATAACCTAACTTATCACAGGCAATGGCAATGCTTCCTGAACCAATATGTGTGTCTAATATTTTGTCATTTTTATTAGCATAATTTAATAAAAGCCATTGATATAATTGTATAGGTTTTTGTGTAGGGTGAAATCTATCTTTATCAGAATTTATTGCACCATAATACATATAATCAAAACATTTTAACTGCTTATTTTTAAAAGAAGTCCATGCTAATTCCCCATCAGCATAATTAGAAACAGGATTTTTTTTATACCAAAATATCCAAGCATTATTTTCAAATAAAAAATTTGTAAAATAATTTCCACCAAATACTATTTGGTTTTTTGTTACTCTAAATAATTCTTTCCAATATTTAGATTTAGGTTTTATATCCCATGTTTCTGCTCTAACTTTGTATTTGTGAGGGCTTCTTTGATGTCCTCTTTTTGTTTTATTTAAAACTCCATAAGGAGGATCAACAATAGCAAGATCAAAGTAATTATCATCATAACGAGCCATCAAATCCATATTATCTTCACAAGTAATTTTTATATTCATAAAGCGTTATTTCCTTAAATTAAATAAAATTATTAAATAATGGAAAATCATCATAAATTCTTTTTTTGGCTATTTTAATATATTCGTTGTTCAGCTCTATCAAAATACTATTTCTGTTATGCCTTTCAGCAACAAGTCCTGTTGTACCTGCACCTGCAAAACAATCTAAAATAACATCATTTTTTTTTGAACCTGCAAGGATCATTGGTTCAATAAGTTTTGGAGGAAATGTTGCAAAATGTAATTCTGAATAAGGTTGAGTATTAACTTTCCAAACTGATCTTTTGTTTTTTTTTAAAGATCCTAAATATTTATTAATATTATTTCTTGAACCAAAAATATTTGATTGTGGTTTTATTTGTTTAGGTGAAGTTGCTACACCATAATCTGTTATACAATCTTCTTTAATTGCTTCATTGTTAAAATAATAATTTTTATTTTTACTTAATAAAAAAATATATTCATGCGCTTTTGTGCATCTGTCCTTTACTGATTCAGGCATACCTGTTTTATGCCATATAATATCCTGTCTAAGTGTCCATCCACCTAAATCCTGTAAAGCAAAAGCAAGTCTCCAGGGTATGCCGTAAAGATTTTTATCTTTTTTATATGTATCTCCTATATTAAGCCAAAGCGTACCATCATCTTTTAAAACTCTTTTTACTTCATTAAATATTAAAACTAAATTATTAATATAATCTTCATAATTATCTTCTAGACCAATTTCATTATCTGTTCTTTCAGCACCACAAGTTTTACATTTTTTTAAATAAAATTCTTTGGGTTTTACAACAGAGTCACTAATTAAATGTTTTCTGTTAATTCCTTTTTCATGATTACAATTAGGATCGCCATTAATCCAATTGCCAACACTATAATCTCTTAATTGATAATATGGAGGAGAAGTTATACAAGTATTAACAGAATTTTTCTTTAATTTTTTTAATTCCGTTAAACAATCACCTAATAAAAACTGAACTGTCATTAAGGAACTGTTACTGTTAATCCAATTTTTTCTAAGGCTCTTTTGTGTATATCAGATAGACCAAAACACATTTTGCCATTGCATATTTGATATAAATAAGATTTCCACCAATTATCAGCACCAGGCACTTTATTAAGATAATTAATATTACTTTGCGTTAAGTAAAAAGATTCATTGGGTGCAGGCAGTTTAGTTGTCTTGCAACTGTATTTACCGATCTGTATGTTAAAAATTGTTGTTTCCATTAATACACCGCTATTGCAAAGTGCGTTGTGATCCATAATGCAACGGCTATTATAAATCCAACTAATACAAAAAATACTTCATCTATCATTTTTTTATCCCATATCTATTTCAGCTACGCTTTCAGTCTTTCTTACCAAACGTATTGTGTCCTCAGTTCCCTCCCAAATCTGCACTAGTGTCACAAGCAGGAAAACCATGTTAATTATAATTAATTTAATGTCAGAGGTTAGTCTGACCTTAAAGGTTTAATCTCATTAGTTTTCTCCTCGTACCATTTCATAAGCATTTCAGATGAATACAAATTAGTACCGCCTGGCTTAATAGATGGAATAGTAGGTTTTGGAAACTGACCACGTTCAGTTAAACGCTTTATTCTTTGACACATAGCATCGCTATCATCATCAAACAAAACTTTAGCCACCTGCCTTGTCTTAATTAAAGGTGGTAATTCTTTAAATTTAAAAAGGAATGTCATCGTCTATAACTCCCTGTGAATATGTGGTGGTAGGTGCTTCCTGTTCATTATTATTAACAGAAGGATCAGGTTGCGGATAAGACCTGACGCTCTTATCACTACCACCTTGAAAAGATGAGGTTGTTTCACTCCCCTTATTAATATCTTCACCTTCTATCTTTTCAAAATTGTGTGTCTCTTTATTAAATCGAAAGCCGTACTTGATGCCGTCTTTACCTTTCATATTAGCTATTGATTTTTCGTCACTACCTTTTGTGCCATCGCTGTTAGTCCATTCTCCCCAAGGTGCTATGGTAATTTGTAATCTAGCTTTACCATCAGGCCAAGGTTCAGGAGGGTTACTAAAATCATTTGTTGTTTTGATCCAGGCATTAATAACGCAAGTGCCACCAGGTATAAAAACGCCATATTGATCTTCTTTAGACCATTCACCATTCTCATCCTTAATTCGAACACAATCTCTACGATCAATAATTTTCATATTGTCTTTCCATTCAGCACCACCGCCAATGTTCGTTTTTATTGTTTTATTAAACCAAAATTTCTTTTTCATTTTTTAATTTTACCTTCTGCTACATTGCGAGCAATTCTTTCATCGCTTTGTTTTTCTTTAGCTATCTCAACTTCATTAGCACTAGCAATTTCTGTTCCTGCAAAGCCAAAAAAGGCTAATGCACGACCTATTGCTGATGTTTCACAATTCTCTAATGCTGATGTTTTATTAACGGAAGATGATCCTACAACTTCACTTGCTAAACCTGATGCAACAGTACGACCTGTAGGAGTTCTGATAACGGCCTTCATAACAACAACAGATTGCATGGCTTCTGCTAAATCATTATTTAAAATAGCTGTATCAATAGACCAATCAGTAAAGTGCTTACGAAATATATTAACTCTTTCGGCTACAGTATGATATTTTTTGCCATGTATACTTATGCCTTCTAATTCATTTAATTTATTTAAAGATTGCGCATAAATATTTTGCGGTGAAATATATTGTTGCTCGGATTGTCGATCATATTCGTTCATGTTGGTTTTACTCCTGATAGTTCAAAGCGTTGTTCCATATCTTCTTTTGTTAAAGGAAATTTTTTTATAAAAATTAAACTTACAAAGCCTGGTGATTGTTTTATTAAATCAATAGCGTGTAATTCGTCAAAACCATGCTCAACATCGTTAATTATTTCATCCTTATTATTTTTCCAAATAACGCTATACACTTCTAATTTTTTTCCCATCTCATAACAATCCTTTTCAATTTCTTGTATCAGCTCTAATTTTTGTTTATTAGAGAAGTTTCTAGTTTTTAAAACTAATTCATTGATGACGTTGTTATGTTGATTTTTTTTTCCCATTAAGGAAAAGAGTATAAGAAAAAATAGAGATGTAAATAGAAAGCAGTTGTGGATAAGTAAGTTTAGTGGGGATAACTTTCTAAATTGATTCTTTACACTTTGCAAAAAAAATATCTATTGTTAATCTTAAATATGCGAAAACAATTACAACATTCAAAAAAGATTTTTCAAAATTATGTGGAGTTGGATTACACTAACCTCCAAATATTAAATGAATTAAACATTGAACATGGCTATCCTATGCGAGAAAATTATAGCTATGAAATACGATCATTAGAACCTTCTGATGATTTTACACAGTTTCTTATATTTACGGAGTTAGTATATGGAAAGGGCAGAGTTCCTAAAATACCTATTGAGAACAGGAACGTCTGACACCGATCTTATGCAGGCAGGTTACTCCAGGGAAACAATTAAAGCAGTTAAAAAAGGCAACATGGCCGTAACAGGTGGTCTCATGTTTTATGTATTAAATAGGCATAAGGAAATGTTTGGAGATGACTAAACGCAACTCATTATTTTTTCATAAAATGTTAGATGATATAATGCAAAGAGTTAATGATATTCCTCAAGAATATTTTGAGGAGCAGAATAGATTAAAATTAATACAAATTAAAGAAAAAAAAGAAATGGATCGACAAAGAAAAAAAAGAGTTGAGAACATGGATTATAAAAAAGAATTAGAAAGAACTGATCTCACACATACTCAAAGAATGTTTTATTCCAAAATGGCAGAACAACAAATTTTAAATGAAGATACATAGTACATATATATATGCACTCATAAGTGCATTAAGATAAACAATTAAAAAGTGAAAAGAAAAAAGTTAGGAGAATTTATATATGCGATTAATAGGTGATTATATATATACATATAGTTTTTCTTTTTTTTTCTTGTGTCAATAGTAAATCGACATAAGCACTTGTGCAAATGTCATTATAGTGGGGATAACTAATGGAACATGACGATATAAACAAATTAATAGATATAAACATGGATGATTATGCGCATCTTATTCATGTCATACCTACTGCTGAGATCCTTAGAATTGCTATAGGTCATGATGTTATTATTGATAAACCATACTCACAAAAACAATATATAGATTTAGCCATACAATGTCTGGCGGTAGCTAAAGAAATGGAAAGGAATAACCCTGAACGCAATGGTCACTAAACTCGACATACCACAATTAGATGCTTTATTTATGGAAGCAGGTAAGACAGAAATGTTATTACCAAGACAAGGTGTTAAAGGTATTACGACATCATGGTTAGACATTAGAGAAGAATGGTCAGCTTATGGTTATGGACACAAAAGACCATTAAGAATTAGACCTACTGCAAAGCAAATAACAAACTATGACAAAGCATTAGACTTAGGATTAAAGCTACCATTAGAAGATAGAAAAGTAATATGGTCTGTTAGTATATCAGCACAAAAAAGACACAGGCCTAATTGGTCTAAGCTAGGTCGATTGTTTAAATGTGATCGCAGGACAGTACAACACAATTATCGTGGTGCATTAATGCGTGCATATTATTTACAATGATAGATATTTTTAGTGTTATTTTTTTTCCTGGCTTAGTAATAGTTAGCATTATAATCAATTGGATACTTTATAAGGATGATGAGTAATACTATATCTAGTATTTTTTATTGACAGAATGTACAAATCATATCAAGAATCATATTAACCTAGACAAAATTTGTCTAAGTGGCATTAAAGCCGAATAGCTTATTGCATACTCTACCTCCCCTAGATAATTTAATTGTATATACAATTTTAGAAAGATTACCCATTTCTTTCAATGCAATAGGCTATTTAAACCTTAAGGAAACATTATGAAAAATCAAAGATCAAACAACGGAATACAACCTACAAATGGCTTTAGTTCATTAGCTAATAGAACTATGTCTAACAGCGTTGCATCATCAAACAAAAAAAAGAAAAAGAAAACATCTTACAGTTCTTAATACCTAATGGCTAAGAATGGAGTTCACATTAATGTATCAAATAACTTAGATGAAGTTGCTAAGTATTATAAGAAGTTACAAAGATATGAGACACCAAAACAGTATGGCTTTGCGATTAATGATACCGCAAGAGATATTGTTAAGATATTAAATAGAGCAGTAAGAAAGAAATTACATAAGCCTAACAAACTAACAACACGATCATTCGGTTGGGTTCGATCACGCTCAAGTCAAAAGACTATTGAAGAAAAGGTAGCCTGGGTTGGTCGTAAAGGCGCAAGTGGATTACCAATGTTTAAGGTAGAAGGTAAAGACTTTTCCAAACAACAGTTGGCTCAAAAGAGAACAGCAAGAGTCTATAAAGACTTATGGAAACGATTATCGCAAGGCGGTGTTAGAGTTCCATTAGGTAAAGATACGCTTATGTATCCATCAACTAACTCAAAGAAGTTAGGAGTTATGGAAGGCAGAGCAGGACAGACATTAAGTTTTAAAACTATTAAAAACTTTCAGGGTAACAAGAAGGAATACTTTACAGGTAAACCTCGTGGTAAGTTCCCACAGTCCAAGGCCGTCAACTACAACGGAGTATGGAAAAGATTACCGCCACAAAATAAAACAGGTAAAAAGAATGGCAATCTCTTAATGGTTGCATCACTTGTTAAGACACAGAACTATAACAAGAAAATATTTAGATATGATTTAATTGTTAAAAGCGCATATCCAAGATTAATTAGGAAACATTTTGCAAAGCAGATGAAGATACTAGCTAAGTCAGTCAAAAGAAAAAAGATTAGACGCTTTAGAAAAGCGCAGTTATCTGCAGGAAATTACTAACATTATAAGGGGTTGTTAAAAGGTACTTATAAAACAAGACACTCGTGGGTTCTGCTCGTTTCGATTTTTGTCTAGCGACAGACATCGTAGCTTACTTCGGTAACGTAAGCGATAGAGTTAAGAACTCAATAGAATAAAAAAAAAGTACATAAAGTTTAATGCAAAATAAAAACTGTTGTTTAGAACGCATCTGTGTAAGTTTAAAGGCATACAACAATTATAGGTTTTTTAGATGATTGGAGCAGATTTAACAGTAAACTCAAAACAGCTTTCTGATATTTTGGATCTGTCAGCAAGGCGTATTCAACAACTAGCGAAGTCAGGAGTGTTACCGCCTACTGAAAAACGCAACCAATATAAGTTGGTAGATTGTATACAAGGTTACGTTAAATACCTTAGAGGTCAGGCCATACATGGCGATGCGCCTAGTGATCTAAGAGAAGCAAAGCTAAGACAAGAAAAGGCTAGAGCTGAGATATTAGAATTAGAAGCCCTAAAGTTAAATGGTGAACTGCAACATCAAGACGATGTTCAGAAAGTTTGGACAAGTATAGCCATATTAATTAAGACCAGGCTACTAGCTTTGTCATCAAGAGTTGCAACAGAAGTGTATTCTGCAAAGAACTTAATTGATGTACGCAGTAAAATAGATGCCGAAGTTAATCTTATATTAAATGAATTAGTAAATACGAAGGTAGAAATTGAACCTAATAACACCGACAGAGAGTCTACAGAATACGACACAGATAACCCTGTCGAGTTTGAAACCACCACCGAAGCTATCGGTGAGTCAATGGGCGGATCAAAACAGAGTCCTAAGTAGCGAGACATCAGCATCACCTGGAAGTTGGGTAACGTATAACTTTCAAAGAGCAATGATGGATGCTTTTAGTGATCCTAAAGTTGAGCAAGTAGTTATTATGTCAGGCTCACAGCTTGGCAAAACAGAAATATTATTAAATGTATTAGGCTATCATATTGCACTTGATCCAAGTCCAATAATGATAATTCAACCTACACTAAGTATGGCAGGTAGTTTTTCTAAAAATAGAATTACTCCAATGATTAGAGACTGTGCTGTTTTAAATGAAAAAGTTAAAGATCCTAGAGCAAGAGATTCAGGTAACACAGTTTACAGTAAAAGTTTTAATGGTGGCAGTTTAGATTTAATTGGTTCGAACTCACCATCATCAGCTTCATCAAGGCCTGTTAGATTATTGCTTTGTGATGAGGTTGATAGATATTCACTTGCCACAACGGAAGGTGATATAATTGGATTAGGAAAAAGACGAACATCGAATTTTTTTAATCGTAAGATTGGTATGGTTTCAACGCCTACCATTAAAGGTGAAAGTCGTATTGAGGAGTTTTATCTTCAAGGCGATCAAAATGAATATTGGGTTCGTTGTCCTGATTGTGGCGATGAACAGTTATTAGAGTGGAGTGGAGTTAATTTTGAAAAAGATAATGGAATACTTAAAGACGCTTTCTACGTTTGTAGCGGTTGCGGATCTCCCTGGAGCGATAGTAAAAGATTGCAAGCGGTTAATAATGGCACTTGGAAACCTAGTGCTGAGTTTAGCAACATCAGGAGTTTTAATATTAGTGCGTTATACTCGCCTTGGACTAGCATATTTGAACAAGCTGTATATTTTCATCAAGTCAAAGATTACCCTGAAAAGTTAAAGGTTTTTGTCAATACTGTATTATGTCAATTGTGGGATGATGATGCAGGTGAAAGTATTGATGGCGATAAGTTAAAAGCTAGAAGTGAAGATTTTGGTAATAAATTACCAACGGATGTTGTTTTATTAACAGCAGGAATTGATACCCAGGATGATCGCCTTGAAGTAAGCATTGTTGGTTATACCAGGGATGAGACTATTTATATTATAGATCATCATATTTTATATGGTGATCCAAGTGGACATGAAGTATGGAAAGACTTAGACGAGTTACTTCAAAAGAAATACAAGCATCCTAAAGGTGTCGAACTGTCGGTTCGTGTAAGTTGTATAGATAGCGGTGGGCATCACACAGCAAAAGTATATGATTATGTAAAAACAAGGGAAGTCCACCGCATATTTGCTATTAAAGGTGTAGGCGGTGAAAGACCTGTTGTAAGTAGGCCAACTAAAAATAACATTGGAAAAATACGTTTGTTTCCTGTTGGTGTTGATACAACTAAATCGTTACTGTATTCACGTCTTAAATTAGATGAAGGCATTGGTATGATTCACATATCAAGTCATTTAGACAATGAATACTTTGAGCAATTATGTTCAGAAAAAAGAGTAGAAAAATATTCAAAAGGTGTAAGGAAAACAGTTTGGGTTAAATCAAGGCAACGTAATGAAGCCTGGGATTGCCTTCAATACGCTTACGCAGGATTGCATATATTAAATGTCAATCTACGCCTGTTACACGAGAAGATGAACAGGCCAAAAGATACAGATAAAAATGAAAAAACAATAAGACCAAAACCTTTTAGATCAGGTCGTGGTCGTTGGATGGACACATAATGTTAAAACTACAGGATAGAGTTAAAGAGCTGACAACAACGTCAGGCACAGGAACGCTTACATTAAGCGGTACAGCAGAAGCAGGCTTTCAAGCCTTTTCAGTTTTAGGCAATGGCACAAAAACGTATTACACAATATCTGATGTTAATGGTACAGATTTTGAAATAGGTTTAGGTACTTACTCAAGTAACACACTTACCAGGGATACTATCTTTGAAAGTAGTAACTCAGGCAATGCCATCTCTTTATCCGCTACAGGTTCAACAGTCTTTGTTACTTATCCTGCTGAGAAATCATCCTATCGTGACATCGGTGTTAATCGTGATTATACAGCAAGTGGCAGTATTACAGCAGGCAAGCCATTAATCTTAAACGCTGATAATACAGTTACACAAGTTGCTGAGTCAGGAAATACTGTTACTGAGGGTATGGGATTAAATCAAGTAGTAGATTCAAGTGGATTTTATGATGGAATGTCCTCTTTATGTTGGATTGATGAAGCTAATGGTAAATTTGCAGTAGGTTATTTAGCTTCTAATGGTTATCCAACTGCTGTTATTGGTACTGTTGATGGTTCTAATAAAACTATTACTTATGGTTCACCTTTTTCATTAAGCACAAGTTATACTAACACTAAATCACCATCAATAGCTTATGATCCAGATCAATCTAAATTGTTTATGACATTTAACAATGTATCTGACGCACTTGCGTATGGTAGGTTTCTGTCAGTTTCAGGAACTACCATAACTGCCGTTGGTAATATGACAGTAATGGATTCAGACCAATCTTATTATCAAAAAGTAATGTATGATACTGTTAATAATGTTATGTTGTTTTTAAACATAAATAGTACAGGGCAAAGATTAGAATGGTGTGGTGTTACAATGACAGGCACAACACCTTCAAGAAATTCTGCAACACAACAAGCATTAACACAATCAAATATTTTTATGAAAAATGGTTTAAGTTATGATTCAACTAATGGAATTTTTTACTTTGCTTTAAATGTTTCTAATAATAACAATATTATGCAAGGTGCTAAATGGAATGGGAGTGCTTTTAGTATTGGTACAGCTTCAGCAATTACCACAGCATCAAATGATTATAATAATGAAGCTACCTCATGGTTTGGCACAGGTTATAAATTTGCTCATTTTTATGCATCTAGTAGTCAACTTTATGGAACAGTAGTTACAGTCGATTCTTCTACTTTAAATATTACAAATTCTACTTATCAAGCTATTGGAACAATTAATAATGCTAACGGAACTGCTGTATCTTATGATTCAGCATCAGGTAAATTTTCTTTAATGGCTTCAGGTTCTAGTATTGGTGTAACAACAGTTATTTCATTGTCAGGTACAACTTTTACAGCAGGAGATTCCGTCACATTTTTAAGTTCAGCATCAAGCTCAAGGTCACATTCACTTCCAACATCTGATACATCACAAACAGAAAATCCAACTGTATTTGGTTATAATGATACAAGTGTTACTGATGGCGTTTGTAGAGTATTCACACAAGGTCAATCGCCTGTTACTAACCTTACAACAGACAATTACTTTGGAATCGCATCTTCAACAGCAAGTACAACTGAACCTGTTGGAGTAAATCGTGCAGGCTCGTTTAACAACGACCAAACAGGCATGACCGCAGGTAAGGATATGTATGTTACTGATGCAGGTCTTATAAAAGAACGTACTACGACAACGACTACACCTGATACAAATCCAACAGTATCAACTGTTTCACAACAAAATAGCGGAGGTTACTCGTATTATAATAACTGTATAGCCTATGAATCTACATCAGGTTATTATGTGCGAGGGCGTAAAGAATCAACTAATAATTATGCTTGTGTTGAATCAGGAACATGGGGTTCTTTAACAACAGGTATTACTTGGAATACACCAACTATTTTGTATTCTCACATAATGAGAGGTCAATTTGTAAACGTAACGACAGGTGGTGGATATGCTCACCTTGCCTATTGCACAAGAGAAAATTCAAATGACAATGCTAAAGTAACTCCTGTAGCTATATCAGGTTCAGGCAGTCTATCTTTAGGCACAACAACAACTGTTAATGTTACAGCAACAAGTAGTTCAAATGTTCAACCTGTTGGTATTGAGTATGATACTTCACAAAATACAATATTAGCTTTCTTTTATTTAGGGTGGCAATCAGGTTATATAAATAAAGTTTTTCCTTTGCAAATGAGCGGTGCTAATTATTCTTATAGTTCTTCTGATGCTGTAACTTTAACGTCAGGAATTGATGTTGATCCAATTAAAAGTATAAACACTATTTTTGATCCTAATACAAATAGAACAATCTTCTTTTATAATAAAAATGATGTTACAGAAACAATAAATGGATTTCTTTTATCATGTTCAGGTACAACAATAACTCAACACGCTACTCAAACACCATCTCTATCAACCCCTACGAGTAGTTGTTGGACAAATGTAGCTTATGATACACAAAATAATAAAATAATTTTTATGTATTATGTAAACAGTCCTGTTAATTATGCACCAAAATATTCTATTGTAACTGTAACAGGTGGTGCTACTAACACTTTAAGTTTTACTTCTGATGAATATGTGTTTGCTAATACATCTCAACAAGCACAAGCGTCTACTTTAGCTTGGAATGGTGATGCAAATAAACTGTTTATGCTTTATCCTGCTTATATAGGTGGTAATATACAATGCAATACTTTCACAAGTAATGGTTCTACATTAACAACTATAACTGAAGCAGAAATATTAACTGAAGATATGAGTGATTCAGGTGGTAATGAAACTAGAGCATCAGTTTTTGTATCTAATCAAGGCATCTCATATTCTTTAGGTGATCCCAATAATTCACCTGGAATTATTAACTTTACTTTAAGTCTTGGCTCAACAACCTCAACTGTAGTAAATGGTTCACAATTTGTAGGTACTGCAAGAAGCGGAACAGACCTAGAGTTATCAGAACCACCAACAGAATTAGTTGCAATGGCTAATGGTTCTATTACTAAAGGCAAGCCTGTTATTTTAAGAACGGATGGTGATTTTGCTCAAGTTGGAGGTACTAATAATTCAGGAAGTGTAGTAAGTCCTGAGACACAACAAATATCTGGTCAACAAAACACCGAAGATAAATTCTATATTGCAGATAATGGAAATGGTATTTTTGCTGTTGTTTCAATAGCAAGTAACAGAGCAAGAATTATTCTTGGTGAAGATACAGGAACTTCAATAACGTGGGGAAGTGAAGTAACTCTTGATGATACAAGTGAAAATATTACAGGTGTTTCAGTTTATTATGACTCTGAAGAAGATAAATTTATTGCAACCAATGTAAGTGGTGGCTCACAAAATGTTTGCTCTTATATTGTATCTTATAGTGGAACAACAGCAACTAAAGGAACACAATCATCTTTATTAGCTTTAGGTTATCCAAATAGTAACTACGTTTTAGCCTCAGATTATAACACAACAGATAAAAAAGGAATTGTATGTATTGGTAAAGATACAGGTAAACTTTTTACTGTTACAGTATCAGGAACAACAATAACTCAAAGTGCTTTATCGTCTCAATTTAGTGGTTCAAGCAACTCAGCACAATTTTTTAATATGGTCTACGATAATACAAATAGTGTTGGTTATATAACTTATAGAAATGAGGCAATTTCAGATTATCCTTATATTCAAACATTTACAGTATCAGGAGATACTTTTAGTTTTGGTACTGAAACTGTAATACAATCACTATCGGCAGATGGATATGTTGGAGTTGCAGAAGGTTCAGCAGATGGAAAAGGTGTATGTGTAGCATGGAGAAGGTCAGGAACTGGTATTAACTATATTGCTCCAACATTTAGCGGTCTTGTACCAACGATAGGAAGCGTAACTACATTGTCAGGTGGTCAAGTTCCTGATACATCACTTTATTGGGAAGGAGCGCAAGTTGTAAACTATAACCCTGTGTCACAATCATTTATTCTTGCTTACCAAGATACAAGCGGAAAATATGACATAATTACTAACAATGGTACAGTCTCAGGTAGCACTCTTACCTTTAGTGATTATGATGTTGTATATCCTCAGACTAATGCGTCTCAATATTATGCTATAAGCAATCCTACAGGTAAAAATGCAAATAATGTTTTTATAATACAACAAAGATATAATCAATCTCCTTATAAAACAGCAGGTTCAATATGGGGTGCTTCATATAGTAATAGCACCACAAATTTAACGTCTACAAACTTTATAGGATTTGCTCAAAATACTGTTGCAGATAATGAAGATGTAAAAGTAAAAGTAATATCACAAAGTGATGAAAATCAAACAGGCTTAACAACAGCTTCACAATATTACGTTCAGACTGATGGTACGTTATCGACTACAGCAGGAACTCCATCTGTTTTAGGTGGTACTGCACTTTCATCAACTAAAATTTTAATTAAATCATAATAAGGAGACTACAATGCAAGTCATAACATGGAATGATTCAACAGATAATGATGGCGTTGCCATCTATATGTTTGATGATTCAAAAGAAATAATAAGAGAAAGCGATAAGACCACAATAAATGATGGTGATGGTAATCCTGAACTAATCATAAGTGATGTAAACAGTAACAATTCAAACGTATATAAAAATGTATCAGCACCAGAAGATTATTTTGGATGGAAATATACTTACAATGAAGCTGATGGATGGGTAGCTATTGAAGGATGGATTGATCCAAGACTAGAAGAAAACAACGGAGAATAACTAAATGTTTGGCTTCACCTCATTTAGTGAGTTACCATTTTCAGATGTTAGTTCAGGTGTAGCCGTAGATGTCACAGCAGGAACAGGTGTTTTAACATTAAATGCTTTAACGCCTACAGTTCAAGCTAGTGTAAATGTTACACCAGGTGTTGCAACTTTAACTCTTAGTGCTTTTACACCTACATTAAATGTAGGAATTAATGAAACACCGAATATTGGACAATTGGTATTAACGCCAATTACACCAATTGTTGCAGGTGGTGTTAATCCTGTTGCAAATGTAGGATCTTTAACTTTAACAGGCCTAACGCCAACTAAAGTGCATGGGGTAAATGCTCAACCTGGCGTTGGATCATTAACATTAACAGCAATAGCACCACAAATTAACATTGGCGGAATACATGGTGCGTTTCCTGGTAGCTTATCTTTAGCAGGAAAGCAAATAGCCTTAAATATTGGTAATCAATTATTACCAGGCATAGGAAGTTTACTGTTAAATGGTAAGCAAGTTACAGCTAATGGTGGTACTAATAAAACAGCAGGTTTAGGTACTTTAACCTTAACTGCACAGATCCCTATTTTAGAAAGTGGATTTGTTGTAACAAATGGTATTGGAAGTTTACTTTTAACAGGTAAGCAAGCAGAATTTACAAATGATATGATTGTAAATCCTGGAACGGCAACTTTAACATTAACAGGTAATTCAGTTACAATTCAAATTGGATTAAATGAAACAGTTGGTGCAGGTTCGTTGGCCTTAGATGGTCAATCACCAACTATACAAAGCGGTAATATAATTCCGCTTAATACGTCAAGTTTAACACTTACAGGTCTACAACCTGAGTGGAATGAAAATGAAATAGCGTTACCTGGTACAGGTTCGTTAGTTCTAAGTGGTTTTCAAGTTACAGTCATTGAAGGTGACAAGATTATCGCAGGTACAGGTACTCTTATTTTAAATGGTAAGACTCCTACAATATCTGTTCAAGTTAATGTAACACCTGGAAAGGGAACTTTAACTTTAACAGGAAAACAACCAACTCTACTATTATCTCCAGGAGGTAGTGGAGGTACGATATTTGTAACAGACCATCGTACTTTTTATCCAAATAAACAAAATCAAAAAGTAGCTTAAAGGAGTTTTATCATGAGCGCAGGGAATTTTATTTTTTATAACGAGTTTAAGGAAAGTCTAGCAAAAGCAGATATTGACCTTAATGCTGACACATTTAAAGCAGTTTTATTAACATCGTCTTATTCACCTAATGTAGCAACTAATGTCAATTTATCTGATATTTCTGCAAATATTACAAGTGATTCAGATTATACAGCACAAACATTAACTAATGTTACTGTGACTGAGTCAGGTGGCACAGTTACTTTTAATAGTGACGATATTAATTTTGGTAGTTCAGTTACAATTACTGCTAAATATTTAGCGATTTATGACGATACTGTGGCCAATGATCCATTGATTGTTTATGTTGATCTCGATACAGGCGGTGGATCAGTAAGTTCTACTAGTTCTACCTTTCAAGTAACTATTAACGCATCAGGTATATTTACCCTAGCATAATAGGAGCAACTTATGGTTAAAGAACCAAACAAAGTTGCTATTCAAGATCAAGTTGATGTTACTAAGTCAACAGGCGGTGTATTAGATTATGCTTTCAATTGGACAGATGTAATTTCAGCAGGTGAAACTATATCAACGTCAAATTGGACAGTCTCTAGTTCTGAACTAACATTAGTCAGTTCAACTGTTAATGGTTTAACGACTTCTGCATTTATTAGCGGTGGTCGTAACAATTATTTTTACCAAATTACTAACACAGTAGAAACGGATCAGAGTCGTACTTGGGTTCGTGTACTTGATATGAAGGTGGAATCTAAATGAGTGATATAGGTAACGATTATTTAAAAGTTGAGCCACAACAGGCACAAGCAGGTACAACCTGGAGATGGACACGATCCTTTACAGATTTCCCTGCTAATACTTGGACATTGACGTATTATTTTCGTGAAGTTAAAGGAAATTATAGTTTTGATATAACGGCAACTAATAACAACAATGCTTTTCAAGTTAATTTACCAAGCACAACAACTGATGACTATGCACCTGGAGTGTATAGCGGTCAGGGATTTGTTAGTTCAGGCAATGAGCGATATTTAGTATATGAAAACCAATTAGAGGTTGGAACTGATTTTGCACTACAGGGAGTCGGTAAAGATACTCGATCTCATGCGCAAAAAGTATTAGGAGCAATTAAAGGCTTACTTGAAGGTAAGTTTATTGAGGATGCTAGTTCTTATTCTATTGCAGGTCGTTCAATTACTAAATTAAGTCCGCAAGAACTTATAGATGCTAAAAATTACTATGAATCGTTGGTTGTTACAGAAATTCGACAACAAAGAGCAAAACAAGGCCTAGAAACAGGTCAAGTTGTTCGTGCTAGATTTTATACAGGATTTTAAATGGCATTTTGGGATAGATTTATAAAAAGAAACAAAACTGCTAATGCTAAAAGAAACTTTTATGCAAGTAATAGCGGTAGACTATATGGCGATTGGCTTAGTGGTAATACATCACCTGATGCTGAACTACAAAACAACCTACAGCTTATGCGAGATAGGGCTAGAGACCTTGCTAGAAATAATGGCATCGTAACTCGTTACCTCCAAATCATGAAAGAAGGTGTTGTTGGAAACTCAGGTTTTAAAATAAAACTACACGCTAGAGATGAAGATGGCACATTAGATGATAGCGGTAACGACATAATTGAAAGCAATTGGTATGATTGGGGAAGATCCCCAGAAGTTACAAATCAATATACAATGCACGACTTATATCAAATGGTTGTTGAGTCAATTTGTCGTGATGGTGAAGTTCTTTGTCAATTTATTAGAACTGAGCAAGGTTTAAAACTTTCTTTCTTAGAGCCTGATTATTTAGACAGTCAATTAAATAAAAATCTATCGGATACTCGTGAAATACGAATGGGTATTGAGGTTGATAAAAGAACATTGCAACCTTTAGGATATTGGTTAAAAAAAATGCCATATTCAAATCCAGGAACAGTTGATTCACAGTTAACTAAGTCAGTTAGAATAGATGCTCGTGATATGTTGCATATTTATCAACCTGAAAGATTTGGACAAACAAGGGGTTATCCTAAAATAGCATCAATAATGGTTATGCTTAAATGGTTAAATGATTACCAATTATCAGAGTTAATTAGTTCTAAAGCATCAGCATCTAAAATGGGTTTTATTACAAGTCCTAGTGGTGATGGTTTTGCAGAAAGTTATCTTAATGGTGACGAGTATCAACCTGCTATGAATTTTGAACCAGGTACTTTTGACCAATTGCCAACAGGTTATGATATTAAGTTTTTTGATCCACAACATCCAACGTCACAAGTTAATGATTACATGAGAACTATGATGCGAAGTATTGCATCAGGTTTAGGCGTAAGCTACCAAAGTTTAAGCGGTGATTTGTCTCAAACTAGCTACTCGTCAGCTAGAGTTTCTTTGATGCAAGAAAGAGATAGCTTTAAATCAATGCAAAGATTTGTAATAGAGCATTTTTGTTTACCTGTTTATAAAGAATGGTTGTTACAGGCTATGACAATAGATCAGTTTGGCATACCTGTATCAAGATATTTTAAATTTGAGAATAGTGCTAATTTTAGTGGTAGAGGTTATCAAAGCGTTGATCCTTTAAAAGAAGCACAAGCTGACGTTCTTAATATTAATCAAGGATTAGCCACAATCCAAGATATTCTTTCTAAAAGCGGTAAGGATTTAGCTACACACTTTAGCGAATTAGATAGTCAGCAAGCATTAGCAGAGAAATTTGGAATAGACCTGGCTTACGAGCCTTATGGTTCTAAATTTAATCCACAAACAGGGCAACCTTTTGATGATTTAAACCTTAATGAAGATTCAGACGATGGAGAATAATATGACTGAAACTCAAGATGAAGTTGTTGTTGAAGAAGAAAACAATGATATTAGGAGCGAAGAAAACGAAGTTATCTTTACTCCAGAAATACAATTAGAAGAAACCTTAGACAATGTTGAGGTTAAAGAATTGGAAACTGTTGAAGTAAATACAAGAGAAGCAGTATTTCCAATAGAATTTAGAGAAGATGCACAATCACGAACAATGACAATGAGTGTATCAAGTGAAAGTCCTGTAGGGCGTGAATTTGGTAATGAAATTTTAAGTCATCGTGATGGAGACATTGATCTCAGTCGCTTATTGAATAAAGCACCATTGCTTAAAGATCATGATATGCGACAACAAATTGGCGTAATAGAAGATGCTTACCTGGATACTCAGCGAGGAAAGTTGATGACAAAAGTGCGATTTGGTCGTGGCACTTTAGCTTCAGAGCAATTTCAAGACGTGCAAGATGGTATCAAAAATCAAGTTTCAATCGGATACCAAATAAACCCTGATAGTTTTGAAAGAAGCGAAGATTCAGATGATGTAATTGTTAGAGATTGGATGCCAATTGAGGTGTCTTTAGTGTCTAGCGGTGCAGATCAGAATGTTGGTTTTGGAAGATCACTATCTTTAAATACAACTAAAAAAGAGACAATAAAGGAGCAACCTATGTCAGAAGAAAATACAATAGACGTGGAAGAAACCATCAGAACAAAAACTGATGAGTTAATGAAACGCAGAGAAAAAGAAATCGCTGAGATCCTAGAATTAGGCGCAAGGCACAACAAAAGCGAATTAGCTAAAACATCAATTCGTGATGGAGTAGACTTATCAACATTTAGAGGTTCATTATTACAAGAAATCGGTAATACACCTTTAGAAACAGAAGCAATTGGTCTTAAAGATGAAGAAACAAGATCATATTCTATTGTTAAAGTTGCAAAAGCTATGGCGCATCCAACTAATGCTCAATATCAAAAAGATGCTGAGTTTGAGTTTGAATGTTCTCGTGCTTATCAAGAAAAAACAGGCAAAGAAACCAAAGGCGTATTTGTACCTGAAGAAGTACAAAAAAATTGGGTATCAAAAGATGTTTCACAAAGAACACTTAGCACAGCAGGTGGTTCAGCAGGTTCATTAGTTTATACTGATTTAAGATATAATGATCTTATTGAAGCCTTAACACCTTTCTCAACTGTTTTATCTGCAAATCCAACAGTATTATCAGGATTAACAGGTAATGTTTCAATCCCAAGAGTTTCTGCAACTGCAACTTCAGGTTGGGTTGCTGAAGGCGTGGCCGTTGGAGCTTCCGATCCTACAATTGGTTCAGTAACATTGTCACAAAAGACAGGCGGTGCATTTACGGATGTAACAAGAACTCTTATGACTAATACTGATGGTTTTAGTGTTGAAAACATGGTTAGAAATGACCTTGCTAGATCACTAGGTACATTATTTGACCAAGCATCATTAAATAATGGTGGAGCAGGTGGTGCGCCAACAGGTATCGAACAAACAGCAGGAATTAATGCTGTAGCTTTTGCAGGTGCAGGTGCGCCTACTTATGCTGAAATCATTAGCATGGAAAGTTCAATCTATACAGATAACTATGATTTAGGAACAGAAGCTAAGTTTATTACAACTCCTGCTCTTAATGGTTATATGAAAACATTGGCAACTAATGGAGCAGGTTCACCTGTTGCAAGTCGTGATGGTTTTGTAGATGGCTACCAAGTATTAATTTCTAGTCAAGTAACTGCTAACTCAATAATTCTAGGTGACTTTAGTCAATTCCTAGTTGGAGTTTGGGGTGGATTAGAAATTACTGCTGATCCTTACGCATTATCAACATCAGGTGGTATGAGAATTATTGCTTTATCATCCGTAGATTTTGCAGTAAGAAATCCAGTAGCTTTCTGTTTAGGTGCATAATTTATGGCCTTAACCCATAAAGACTTTATAGGAGGGGATGCGGTGAAAACCGCATCCCTAGTTCAAATGAAAATTAAAATTATCAAAGCAACATCAGTTGAAGGTAAAATTGTAATGCCTGGAACTGTAATTGAAGTAGATGGCGAGTTTGGTTCAGAATTAGTTAATTTTGGAAAAGGCGAAGTAACAACTGCATCAGTTAAAAAAGAAAAAAAAACTAAGGACAGAGCCGTAAAAAGTGATGACGTGACAACTCGTGACTAATGTTCGAGTGTTAAAAGCATCAACCATTAGTGGTGAAAAAAGAAAAAAAGGCGATGTTGTTGATGTCGTTCCTTCTAAACTTGAAAAGCTAAAAGCTAATGGATTGATTGAAGATATTAATGACGAAAGCGTAATTGAATATGCGCCTGATAAACCTTTTGAGGAAAAAGATGTCATTGAATCTGTCGAGTAATGCTTTTTTTGAACTGTCTGATTTTGCTGTTAAGTGCCAATGGACAATAACAGCTTCACAGGACAAATATGAGGTTATTGGAATATTTGATAATGCTTTCTATGAAGCGTTTGATGAATTTGGAAGTGGTGTTTCTACATCATCCCCACAATTCACAATGAAAACAGATGATATTCCTGATGGGGGTGATGAGGATGATACCTTGTTAATCCCTATAACCTCAAAAGGCCGTATTGCAGAAATATTATACAAAGTGAAAGTAATAGAAAAAGACGGCACAGGAGTTAGCCTTCTACGGCTTCAAAAACAATGAGTCATGCAAGACAAAAAATACGAGATGCAGTTGTTACCTTAGTTACAGGTTTAACGACTACAGGATCAAGAGTGTTTGACACTCGTTTATACAATTTAGAACCTTCAGAAGATTTACCAGGTCTAGTGATCTATACCAAAAATGAATCATCTGAAAGAAGCGATTTTTCACCTAATAACTATGCAAGAGAATTAGAGGTTATTATTGAAGGATATGCTGAGACCAATTCTTTAGTTGAAAATGTTTTAGATACAATATCTTTAGAAGTTGAGAATGTTATGGGTGCAAATCCATTGCTTTCTAATACGGCTACAACGTCTGAACTAAACGCAACTGAGATAGAATTTGACGTAATGGGTGAAAAGCCCATTGGTATAATTCGACTAACCTATTCTGTGACTTATTACACTTTAAGCACAGATAATTCTACAAACATATAAGGAGATAATCTATGGCATATTATAGTGGTGTAATTGCACAAATTAAATTAGGTGATACAACTTCACCAACAGATATACTTGGGCAATGCACAAGTTATTCAATAGACAAACAATTAGAATCCGTTGATGTGAGTCACATCGGTTCTACATCAAAAACATTTACTTCAGCACAAGAGTCATGGTCATCAACAATGGAAGTTAGTTACGATCAAGACGATACTGCACAAGCAAAACTTTTAGAGCGTTCAGCAGGTGCATCTACACCAATTTATGTATCTTATTATTATGAAGGTGCTGACACAGGTGATAAATATCTTACAGGCGCAGGATTTTTAACAGGCATATCATGGTCACAAGAACCTAATGGCGTTATTACTGCAAGTGTTTCAATACAAGGCACAGGAGCATTAGCAGAAGCAACTGCATAATATTATGAGCATGAGTGAAAGGCTACAAGCCATGCAATCAAATCGAGAGAAGTTCCGATTAACATTGCCAGGATTAGGCGAAAATCAAACTGATTTAGTCTGTTTTTTCACAAAATTAACTGTAAGGGAAGATGAAAAGTTACGCAAAAAACATAAAGATTTTTATAAAGCGTTGACGGATGGTGATATTCCATCTTTTTCTGCAATGGTTGATTTAATAATTATAAAAGCCATAGATGATGAAGGTAAGCCTGTTTTTAATCAAGGCGATCAAATGTTTTTAAACGGAATGGATGTAGGTTATATAACAGGTGTTGCTACAGCAATGATGGAAAAGCTATTTGACGTTCCGTCTATAGAAACATCTGAGGGAAACTAAATAGCGATCAGTATTTAATGAGTCAGTATGTCGTTGCTGATCGCTTGCATACTACAATCGACACAATAAAAAATATGGAAATTTACGAACTTAATCATTGGATAGCCTATTTACTTATGGAAAAAAAGAGAATGAAAAATAATGGTTGATTTACAGAATCGAATAACGGCAACAGACAAAACTAAGCACGCTTTTGCATCCTTTAGACGTTCTATGGGAAACTCGCAAAAAGCATTAAAAGGTTTAACAGCAGGTCTAGGTGCTTTTGTTGGCATAGCTTCATTAATGAAGTTAAAACAATTAACATCTGATGCTATTAAATTTGGTTCTCAAATTGCAATAACATCAAGCAAAATTGGTGTCTCAGCAAAAAACTTACAAGCGTTACGATTAGCAGGTCAGCAGTTTGCAGGTATTGAAGCAACAACCTTAGATATGGGTTTACAAAGATTTGCTAGAAGATTAGGTGAAGCTGATAAAGGTACAGGTGAACTAAAAGGCACGCTTGATATGATGGGTATTAGCACTCGTAATGCTGATGGATCTGTCAAATCAGTAACGGAAGCCTTGTTTGAGTATGCTGACGGCATAGCAGGTGCAGAAAGTTCATCGGAGCAACTTAGATTGGCTTTTAAAGGCTTTGATTCTGAAGGTGCTGTATTAGTAGAACTATTTAAAAAAGGTAGTGACAATTTAAAAGACTTTATGATGAATATGGAAGAGTCAGGCGCAATTATGTCTAACTCTATGTCAGAAAGAGCAAAACAATTAAATGAAGATTTAGCCTTACAAGGCCAAATAATTAAAACGCAGTTAAGTGTAGCTTTTATTGGTTTAGGTAAAATCTTAATTGGAATAATGACAGGAATAGGAAAAGTATCACTAGCAATTAATAAATTTTTTGCAATGACAGGTACTAAAACGCTTGCTGAGTTGGAAAAAGGTAAAGCAACTATTGAAGATGCTAAGAAAATGTTAGCTGATTTAGATCAAGATATAGAAGATCGAGGTAAAATTGGAGCAAGTAAACAACAGCTAGACCAAAGAGAGGCAATTTTAAAATATATTGAAGCATTAGAAATTATGGGTATTGCTGAAGAACAGGCTACTCAAAAATCAAATAGTTTTGTAGGTGGTTTTGTTAATGGCTTAAAAGAAATACAATCTAATTTACCTACACTTGCAGAAGAAGGTAAGAAATTTGCAACTAGCTTTGAAACAGGTTTAACAGGTGCTTTTGATAGTATAATTGATGGTACTAAATCTGTTGGTGATGCACTAAAAGATTTTGGTAAAATGTTACTAAAACAAGCTATAAAAATGTTTATTTTTAGATCAATTTTAGCACCAATATCAGGTGCGTTTGGTGGCGCATTAGATGGTTTAATGGGTAAAGCAACAGGTGGTTCAGTAAGTAAAGGAACACCTTATATTGTTGGTGAGCGAGGTGCAGAAATGTTTGTGCCTGGACAATCAGGAACAATTGTACCAAATAACAAATTAGGCGGAAGCGGAGTTGTAATTAATCAAACAATTAATTTATCAGGCGATGTCTCAGCTCAAATCAGATCACAAGTTTTAGGAATGTTACCAGGAATTGCTAACGCATCTCGTGGAGCAGTCTTAGAAGCGCAACGCAGAGGACAACCTGCATAATGAGTATTACCTATCCCATAAATATTCCAAATTATACATCTTTCTCAACTGTAAATTTAATAGCTAAAAATACAGTTGGTATGACAGCATCACCTTTTACAAATCAACAAAAAGTTTACAAATGGACAGGTGAATATTGGGAATGTGACATTCAAATTAAAGCAATGACACGATCTGAATTTGAAACATTTTCAGCTTTTTTAATTAAGTTAAAAGGTATGTATGGTACGTTTAATTTAAGCCCTGATCCTAATGGCCGTACTGTTAGAGGTTCAGCTTCAACATCCGCAGGTTCACCTGTGATAAATGGATCAACATCTGCAAATTCATCAAGTATTGATATTACAGGAGCAACAACTAACGCCACAGGTTATTTAAAATCAGGTGATTATATACAAGTAGGAACGCAATTATTAAAAGTTTTAGACGATGTTAATACTAATGGAAGTGGTAGTGCTACAGGAATAAATATTTTTCCACAAATAAGAACGGCATTAAGTGGTTCGGAAGCGGTCATAGTTAATAATGCTGTTGGTGTATTTAGATTAGCTGAAAATGATTTAACTTGGAATATTGGTACAGCAAGTATTTATGGAATTAGTTTTTCAGCGATAGAGTCGATTACATGAAAAATCTAAACAAAAAAAAGAAAAGATCGCATCAAGGCACAAAAAGAGATTGGTTAAAAGAGCGTTTTAAAGAGTTATTTTGCATTGGTAAAAAAAGCAAAAGAAAGAAAGCAAAGAAAGTGAAAAAGAATGTCAAAAACAATTAATTTTAATGTAACCGATGACGTATTAGAGCCATTTTACGCAGTAGAGTTAATGTTTAACGGCAACATAGTTACTCCATATAATGTTAATATTGTAAGCACAGGTGATGGCAATAAATATGCTATTAATCAACAACAGCAATATGAATTAGTTGTAGGAATTGGAAACACAGTACAATTTTTACAAGATGACAATTCAAACAATAATCATCCTTTAAAATTATCAACAACACCTGATGGTACTCATGGCGGTGGTACAGAATACACAACAGGCGTAACGTATGTAGGTGTACCAGGACAAAGTGGTTCATATACGCAATGGGTAGTTGATGCTTCATTAAATTATGGAGATGTTTTATATTACTATTGTCAAAACCATGCAGGAATGGGCGGTCAAGTATCTATAACTAATGCAGAGCAAAGATTTTGGACAGGTTATGGACAAATAACAGTTGGCGGTAATACTTATTACGGATCAGGAGATTTAGGATCTGTTAGCGAAGTTGTAGAAACGCAAAAAGTTCAATCTAATGGTTTAAATGTGTCGTTATCAGGAATACCAAGCAATCTAATGTATGATGCACTCTTGCAAGATTATCAAGGCCAAGTTGCTAATGTTTATTTTGGAACTTTAACAAATGGCGCATTAACAGTTCAACCTTATTTAATATTTAGCGGTTATATGGATGTTATGAACGTATTAGTTGAGGGTGAAACAGCTAATATAAATATTACATTGGAAAATAAAATTGCTGATTTATTAAGAACTAAAGTTGCTCGATATACCAACGAAGATCAAATATCGAGATACCCTGGAGATACAAGTTTAAGATTTGTTGATGCAATACAAAGTGATAAAGAAATATTATGGGGAGTTGATGTAAACACAGTAGGTAGAACTTATGTAGTGCCAACACCTGAAGAATTACTAGATGATATTAATAGTGGCAAAATAAGAATACCTTTTTAAAATGACTGAATTAGATAAACTTATACAAGACAGACTAAATAAACCTTTTGAATGGGGTGAAAACGACTGCATCACTTTTTGTATGGATGCAATAAAATGTGTAACAGGAATAGACCATTTAAAATTAGAAAATGTTAGAGATTGGAATACACCACAATCTGCAAAAAAAACATTATTAAAAATGAAGATAAAATCTATGTATGATTTGTTTGACGTTAGATTTAGAGAAATTAAAAACCCACATAAATTAAAAGATGGTGACATTGGCATTGCTCCTGTTGGATCAACAGAAAACTTTAGCAAAGATACAGCTTTAATTTATTATAAGGACATTTTTTTAGCACCTGGCTTGCATGGATTAGAAAGAATATCAATTGACTTAGTAGATCATTTTTTTGACATAAGAAACATAAGGATTAAATAATGCCACCTGTAGGAAATTTTTTAATTGCTGTTGGTAAAGCCTTTTTAGGTAACTTTATGACCGCAACAGCAGTTGCAGGTATGACGGCAACAACATTAGCTGTTACAGGTGCAATTGTATTAGGCACAGGTATTATTTTAATGTCATCTATGACACCAAAAATGCCTGATCTAAATGCTATGCTAAATCGTGGCACAAATGTTCGAAGTCCAATTTCAAGTCGTAAACTTATTTATGGAAAAGCTAAAGTTGGTGGCACTTACGTTTTTATTAGTGAAGGAAATGTTAATAATGATAGAAAATATCTGTATTTAATAACAGCGTTAGCATCTCATGAATCACACTCTATCGAAAGTGTTTATATTTTAGATGAAGTTGTAACTATAAACGCAAGCAATGTAGTTACTGCTCCTAGCAGATATTATCCACAAAGCGAGACCAGAGCGCAGATTTATACCGATATGTTAGGTACAACAACACAAACTTTAGCAAGTCAATTTATATCAAATACAGATTTAACGGCAACAGATCAGTTTAAAGGTATAACCTGTTTACAAGCAATCTTAACGTATGATCCTGAAGTTTATGTGTCAGGTATTCCTTCTATTACAGCAATAGTAAAAGGAAAAGTTGACATTTATGATCCTAGAACCGCAACGTCAGGTTGGTCAGACAATCCTGCACTTTGTGTTGCTAATTATCTTATGAGTGAATATGGATTAGGTTTATCAACCAATGAAATTGATTGGGTTAGTGTTACAACCGCTTCTAATGTATGTGATGAATTAGTTACTTTAGATGATGGCAGTACGCAAAAACGATTTATTGCTAATGGTGTTATAGACACACAAAACGACATAAAAACAAATATTGAAAGTCTTTTAACAAGTATGGCAGGTTTTATGGTTGTAGAAGGTGGAAAATATAAAATCTTTGCAGGTGAATATAGAACGCCAACATTAACAATTACAGAAGATGATCTTATTGCAGGTTATCAAATACAAACTAAAAACAGAATTACGGAACAATTTAATAAAGTTGTTGGCCTATATCAGTCAGATGAAACAAACTTTCAACCTTCTAATTATCCTGAAATAACTAATGCGAGTTATGTGACTGCTGATGGACAGGTTTTAGAAAAACAATTAAATTTAACATTTACGGATAACTCTACACGCTGTCAGCAAATAGCTAAGATTTATTTAGAAAAATCAAGACAACAATATTCAATGACAATTGGAATTAATTTAGAAAAGTTTACTTTGTCTCCAGGAGATACAGTAATGCTAACCTTACCAAATTTAGGCTTTAATCAGAAAGTATTTGAAGTTTTAGAGTGGAAGTTTGGTGGTGACACAAGTTTAGGAATAGAATTAACATTAAGAGAAACTAATTCTAGCGTTTATAATTGGAGTACATCCGAACAACAAGATCCCACGCCAACACCTTCACTAACACCAACATATAACACAGTCGTTGCTACGCCATCCTTTAGTTTAACACAAACTGAAGATGTTGGAGTTGATGGCACGACCATTCCAATGATTGAAGTAAATATTACTGATCCTGTCGATGATAAGCACGTCAATCTTTATTTAGTAAATTATAAAGAAAGTACAGAAAGCACTTATAATGAAATTTCTGTCGATAGGGAGTATTAAATGCCAAAACAAACTATTTCAGATATAGACAAAAAAGTTGCTGTATTAGAAGCGCATTTGAAAGATCACATTAAGGAATGTTCTAAGTTATCAGAACTAACTTTAGCAAAAATAACAAGAATTGAAGCATTAATGCTTGCAGGTACTACTGCTGTACTAGGATTACTTGTAAAAATAGTATTTTTTACTTAAATCGTTTTTAAGCCAATATTAGCCTTATACAGCACATTTTTATAATTTATATCAATTAGTATTATTAACAACTAATAGGCTATTTAGGGCTTATTTATACAAGGTTTTTTTGATGAATATGATTGCAAATTCTTTAATTGGCTCAGTTTCTAAGATTTTAGATAAATTTGTTGGAGACAAAGATTTAAACGTAAAATTAAATCATGAATTGATGATGGCCATCAATTCTATTGATGTTGCTCAAACAAAAATAGCTTTACAGGATGCTAAATCTAAAAATTGGTTTCAAAATTCTTGGAGACCTGCTTGCGCATGGATATGCGTGTTCGGTTTAGCCTGGCATTGTGTCATACAACCAATAATTATAGTGATTACGTCTAGTTTAGACATAACATTAAATTTACCAAATTTTGAGATTGAAATATTAATGCCGTTGCTTATGGGAATGTTAGGTTTGGGATCTATGCGTAGTTTTGAAAGAAGTCGTGGAGTAGACAAAAGATGACAAAAATTCAATTTCCTGTGATTTCAGGAAAAACATATAATGTGCAAATAGCAGGTAGGAACGATCAAAAATATACTTCTGCTTATTCTACTGTGCAAAACATAACAATTGCAGGTTCTACAACTCCGCCTTCAGCTCCAACTAGCTTGACGAGTAGTTCTGATCCATTAGCCATCACTTTATTTTGGAACAATGCACCTAATAGTGATTTAAAAAGCGTAGAAATATATTATGCAACATCATCAGGTGGTTCTTTTAATTTGTTAGGAAGTATTGATGCTGTTAGGTCAACTAACCAAGAATATAACTTAGTTTATGACGCAACAACCTTTTCACAAAATCAGACATATTATTTTAAAATACGATCTGTTAATTATTCTAATGTAGCGTCATCGTATACGTCTGAGACAAGTGCAAGTTTTAATACAGTAAACACTTCTAACGTAACTCAAAACGCAATATCTAATATGTTTAGTTCCGTACAATCAGGTAATGCAATTATTTCTACTGTACGAGATACTATAAATTACAATAGTACAGGCAATCAATTACAAGGGATTATGATTACAACTGTTACTTTGGGCGCAATACCATCAGACATTGCAGGTTTTAGTATTGTTGCTAATGCAATGTGTCAAAAAAAATCTAATTGGTCTCCAAATAAATATGTAACAGCAGTTGTATTACAAGAAGTTGCAGGAAATAATTATTGGGAACAGGCAACAGGTTTTGGAAGTTCTGCACAATTTTTAGGAGATCAAGAACCTGATAACAGAGATTTTGATGATGGAGTTCAAGCAACTTATTCAACATCATCTATAGATACTTCAGGAGATGTTATAGGAACAACAGGATCAAAATACGGATTGTTTTTATACACTAATGGAGAGCCAAGTTATTCATTAGGTGTTTTTGCAGGAACAGGTCTTTCAATTACGGAGTTAAAGAGATGAGTTTAGAATTGTTAAAAGGTTATTTTTATAATTCTGATGGTGATTTAATTACCTGGTATGAAGGTTATGGCGATCTAAGTGATATGGATGATTTGTTATTATACAGATCCCCATGCGTAGGTTTTATTAATACAAAAAGTGTTGATGTAAATCTTTATAAATATGATTTTGAAACTGAAAAAGTGGTGGTGCGGTAATGTATATTTATAAAGGATTTTTAGTTCGTATTGTTAACGCAGGTTTAGTTAGGATTACGCTTGATTTAGGATTTGGAGTAATGCTGTCGAGTATGCCTGTAAGGTTGATTGGTATAAAAACTCGTGAAGGTATTGAAGGTGAAAAAGCTGTTGATTATTTAACTAATTTATTGCCTATGACGTTTACTGTAAAAACTAAATTAGACGATAATATGATCCTTGGAGAGATAATGACACAAGGTGAAAGTATTAATCAAAAGATGTTAGATAGTGGCCTTGTTGATAAGTATGGTGAGTAAAAGTTGTCACAAAGTTGTCACAAAAAAACTTAAAGAATGACTTTTAACCTATTTAGACCTAGTTATAGGCACACACAGACAACACAATAAAAACAAGGGTTTAATGTAAATTATTGATTCATAATGATTAGTTAATATACTATATCGTATGCCTTTTAATCAGCGTGTCACAGGTTCGAACCCTGTAGGGCTTACCAAGGTTTAACCGCAGTAAACTGCCATTTTAAACCTTTATT
>WLWF01000625.1_pt1 | contig 33059 bp, 36 predicted proteins | sample 6718331 | NCBI WGS metagenome assembly WLWF01 (sample SAMN12718692, study PRJNA515312) | sponge metagenome | isolation source: marine sponge | host: Mycale hentscheli | place: New Zealand: South Island, Marlborough, Capsize Point | collected 2003-05-01 | reverse complement strand
CCTTTACCTCATCCTGACTGAAACCTGCCAGGGCCAGTTCTAAACGAGACTCATCCTCAGAAACTTGAACGAGGTTATATGGGGGATAGCTTTGTGCTTCGTAGCTGAATACACGATCAAAATAATCGTCCATACCGATCGTGTTTCGTTGCAAACGTTCCATCAGTTGATTGATGTTTGCAGAGTTGTATCGTGCTAGTGTAGTCATGTGTTACTCCTTTAATAAGCGAGTTTGAATTGTGTGGCCTCTTTCGACGACCACATACTAATTATAACACATAGCATAAAAAAGGGAGTGTCGAACTCCCTACTTTTTATTGGGGGGTTTCACTACCCTGGTTCTTTTTCGATCCGATATTGTACTTCTGTTCCAATACCCACTCACTCTTTTCTCTGTAAGGGAGAACCTTAATCTGGTTCAGTGGTGCAATGTTTAGGATAGACTCTTCATTTACCACAGAAATGAGTTCCCAATCAACAAGAAGGCGAGTAATACGATTCCTACGTTGAACATCATTAACAGTAAGATTAGCGTATTTGCCATCAAGAGCAAACAACTCCTTAAAGTGAACGATGTAATATTTACCCTGTTTATGTAAGATATGACAAGATTGGTAAAGTTTCTTTTCTTTACGGGATGCCACACCAATACGAGTTAGTGTCTCTCTTACTTTCAAGAAATCATCAGGTTCATTCAGAAGGATCTCAACCATTTCAGATTGTGACCACTGTACTTGTGGTTCAATAGTTTGACTCATTTCTTTCCACCAATGTCAAGTCGTTTTTTAATGTATGCAATTTGTTCAGGGGTCAGAATCTTCATGACTTGAGATGCTTTCTCATTACTATATCCATAGTAACGTTTTACATAATCAAGATCTGATACTTTATCCTTCCGAATCCAAGGAGAGAATCTCTTCCTCTTTCTCAGAGTATTTAGATAAAAATTATATTGAAGATCTTTATCGAGAAAGTGATACTTATTCATCTCTTGAGCATACATGATGGAATCCATATGCCCAGACATACAACGATTGATAATGTAAGGGGGATACTCTTTAGCAAGATAGGAATCATCATCTAAAAGATTCTCTTTAGTAAAGTTAAGAGAATTCAACCAATCTTTAAGTTCCATAATCAACCACCATCAACTTGACATCCTACCATTGTTCCTGTGACGATACCCAAAGGAATACCAATCAATAGGCCTTCATCCCTAGAGAGTGCAGCACCTGCTGCAGCACCAACGATACCACCAAGAATAGAACCCTCTACACAAGAGTTATCATCTACATCAGTAGAAGGTTGTACATGAGTGTGTCCACCAGTCCCCTTACAAGGAACTTCTTTAGTCTCTGTCCATCTACGAACACGTCCAGGACGTTCACGGGTACCAGGGATATACTCTTCCCTGTAAACTTCTTTGTAGCAGGTTCTATTTCTCACACCACCGGGTTGACTATAACCAGCCATAGCTGGAGTCCCAAGGGTAAGGAGAAGAGTCAGAGAAATTAGATTTTTCATAGGATCAACTTCTTACTAGGTGTTTCAATAGGAGAGAAGATTTTCTCATATTGTTCGCCCACATCAACTTGAACTTCAGCCATATAGACGACATATTTCTTATCAATCTCAATGGTATCACCATTCTTGACAAGAGGAGCCCAAGGACCAAAACCAAATTGACCATTTGAAGATGGCATACCCACCAATGGGTTGTCAACTACAATTGATTCTTCTTTATCTTCTAAGAGAGTGATGATAACTTCTTCACCCGTATTCATTCTAATTACTTTGATATTCATCTGAAGGTACACTCCACCATTATTTCAGTTAAACAAGCTAACATATTTATTTCTTGATCGGCAACGAAACTACTTTGATATTGATACTTTGCAAGAATGAGAACTGCTGCAGCAACACCAGGACCATCTAAATGAGAGTAGATTGAATCATATACTGATCGGAGTAATACGGTAGTATCATTATCTAGATTGTCAACAACCCACTTACGAACTGCCGGAAAGTCTTTTTCCTTCAGTTTGTTGAAGAGGTCATTAGTTTTTACATTAGAGAAACTTGCAAGAATCCCTGTATCAATCTTACCACTGACAGAGTATCGTTGGAGTTCATTAAGAACTCGTCTCCAATCAGGGAAGTGTTTCTGAATTAGTTCTACGAGAACTTTTGGATCATATTCCACACCCTCCTTCTCAAGTATAGTCCTGAGACGGTTGAAAAACTTGGCTGCAAGTTCCTGTCTTTCTTTTCCCTTGATGGAGAAGTCGATGACTGCACATCGGGAATGGAGGGGGGAGATGATTTTGTTTTTGTAGTTACATGTGAAGATGAATCTACAATTGCCAATGAACTCCTCAGTAAACGCCCTAAGGCAGAGTTGAACATCTGGGGTTGTGTTGTCAGCTTCGTCAATGATAATGACTTTGTGTTTAGCAGTTGACGAAAGCGAGACGGTCGAAGCGAAATTCTTCGCATTGTTTCTGACAGTGTCGAGGAATCGTCCCTCATCGGATCCGTTGATGACATAATAATCTACTCCTAATTCATTACAAAGTGCTTTAGCTACTGTGGTTTTACCACATCCAGGTGGTCCAGATAGAAGAAGGTTAGGAACCTCACCTTTCTTCAAAAACTGAGTGAATGTATCCTTGATCCCATCAGGGAGAATACAATCTTCAATAGTCTGTGGACGGTAGGATTCTACCCACACAAATTCATTACGACTCATCAACTAACCTCAAAATAAAAGAATCACCATCATCAATGAATTCTAACACATCTCCCTCTTTCCATCCAGTTTCTTGGAGGAGATCATCAGGAAGTGTTAGAACTCCATCATCATCAACAGTCAATGTTGTTCTCATACAAACTGTCTCAACTTAGTCAAGATAATTTTATACGCTTCTACTATATCACCTTCTCCCTTACGGAACAAGTCCTTATCGAATCGTTCTGTTTTGTCTTTACTCCATAACCTCATATTGTCTGGTGAGAGTTCATCAGCTACAAAGAGATCACCATGAGCATCATGCCCAAACTCTAGTTTGAAATCAACTAAATCAATACCACACAATAAAAAGAGTGGTTGTAGTAGATCGTTGATATCAAGAGTCATCTGAATCAGTGGTTCTGTATTGATACCCATCAACCTCACACGATCTGGTGTGAGTAGAGGATCATTCTTACTATCATCTTTCAGAAAGAACTCAACAATAGAGGGTTGAATAAGATACCCTTCTTTGATATTTGTAGTTCTTACAATAGAACCAGCTGCAATGTTCCTACAGATAACTTCCACAGGAGCAATGTTTAGTTTCCTACACTTCATAGTATCCAGTGAAGGACAATCAATGAAGTGTGTTCTGATTGAGTTATGTTCCAGATACTCAAACAACATTGCTGACATAAGACAACAGATCCTACCCTTCCCCTTTGGGTAATCAATCATCTGCCCATTACCAGCAGTCACACAGTCTTCATACTGAATCAATACTTCTTCAGGATTGTCAGTTTCGAAAAGTGTTTTCACTTTTCCTTTTAAAATTTCATTCATACCCATTCAGGCTTACGTTCAGGAATACGAAGGTAGTTGTCAGATACCCACGGTTTAGAACCTATGTACATCTTGTATGCATCAAAGGTTGAGATGCTAGTATCTAGTTTAAACTCATCAGGCATGGCTCTAACGAACGGTGTGGTATCTTTACCAGACCGTCCTGTAGGGTCTCCTGTGGGGAGTATGATACGAGCTTCTTCTAGTGGTTGTAGACAAGTGTGTTCTTTGCCATAACGGTTCTTGTACTCACTACAGAGAGCAAGACCATGATGTAGAAGCCACTGCCAGTTCATCACAAAAGAGTTAGCCCATACAGTACAGGGATGGTTACGAAAGGCACCTTTCTCTGTCTTGTATGGTTCACCATCTTGACGATGGAGTTGACCGAACCCATGACCCCATTTGTCAGAGCAGACAATAGCCAACATCTGACAAGTCTCAAGAGGCATCTTGACAATATGTTTGTCAGGAAGAACTTGAGCAGACTTGATAGGGTCAGGGTCAGTAACGAAGATATTCATATCAAGTGTGATACAGAGATCATCAGTAGGAATGATACCATAATAACAATGTCCCAGGATTTTGTCCGTATAAAGTAAGGAATCGAAATACTATCACCTACCATTTGAATAGTCACTCCGAGTGTTGTATTAACATGAAGAATGACGAAGTAGGCAATGATTATAAGACCACTGCCTAATATCCTCAGATTAACATCAACCAATCCTACGAGCTCCGCCACAGACTTGTGCTGAAGGAATTTGAGCCTCCGCGATCTTTCTAGCATCATGTTGATACCTTGCCTCAACAATTGTCTTGTGACACTTCGTCCCCGTAGAGGGGAGTTTGTAAGTTACTTCCCATTTAGTCATAATTTCAACCGAAAGAAGAGTCAGGTTCCAGAGCGATATAATACGTCACGTCAATATTCTGATTAGTAAAACGAGAGAGGAGTTTAGATGAGATAATCACATCATAGTTACCAGGAACAATCTTCAGGTTCTCTTCCTTGAAGTTAAATACAAACTCATCTTCTGTTTCACCAACAACGATACTGAAATCATTGGATGTATTGTTCTTCTTATCTCGTGCAACCAATTTGATAACACCAGCCTCACCAATGACAGAAACATCAGGGAGTTGATAAACAGATGCTGCCTTCTTGAGTTTCTCCAGTTGTTGGGAACTCAGTTCAAAGGAGACATCCTCAGAGGGAAGTGTGATCTCTTTCTCAGGGGGTGCTACAATAACAGAAGGATCCGCAAAGAAGTACTTAGACCTCATACGTCCTTCTTTAATAACCACATACTCATCACTGGTGAAATCCAGTTCAGGACTTGCGTGAAGAGAGAGTCCGTTGAGGAACTGATTAAGGTCGTAGATACCAAAGTCCTTACCAAACTCCTCGGTAACATTAGCTTCAACCAAGATGTTCTTCATCACCGAGATAGTACGGAGTTTAGAACCTTCCTTGAAGAGAATGGATTGATTGATAGAAGAAAAGTTCTTCAGGAGATTGAGAGTGGATTCAGAAAGTTTCATAGTCATTGAGGATAAGTTTCACGTTGTGCGTTTTTGTCGTTGAAGTACATCAGAAGAACAGCATAATGCAGGATCTTCATAATGTCACGTCTTGCAGTTCCCTTTTTATCATATCGGGAAGTGTATTTGAGAATGTTATCTCTGGCAAATGATTCACCATCACCATGAGATGCCTCAATGAAATCCAGTGTTTGGATGTTTTGATCATTAGCAGCGTAGTGTTGACCGTAGGTTCCTCGGATATATTCGAGGAGTTCGTTTACAATTGCTTCCTCATTATACTTATAATTACGGTTCTTGTCAATATTCAAATTTATTTCCTCGTCTTTGAACTTAAAATCAATTACATCTTCTTTAATAAGTCCACTCACAAAGGGACTCTTTCGAAGAGGGTCATTACGATCATAGTCGTAATAATACTTAGAGTGTTCCATAATAAAAGAGATTAGAGAAGGGAGTATTACCTCCCCATATTATATCAGAAGGAGGGGTTTTCTTCAATGTACATTTTATCTTCCAGATCATTCATCTGGAATTCTACATCGACCTTGTCATAGAGTTCGATGAAGGATTGTTTGGTCTCATCATCAAAACGATTGAGACAAACTCCAATTGCCTTAGTCTTATCTTCAAAGATTGAATATGCTTTGACGATGTGAACCAAACGACGGGTACTGATAACCTCATCAATACCACCTTCGTTGAAGGTCTTACGAATGATATCAGCCCAGTCAGCCAAGTGCTTACAGAACTTCTTATCATCACACAAGTGACCAAGGATCTTAGTTTCTACCTGAGGGGTAGGATACTCTTGTTCAAAGGTTACACAGAACCTCTCAAGGAAGGCTTCGTTGAGAACGTTGGTACCAATGAACCTACCATCCTCAGAACCCTTACCTTTAGTATTTGCAGTTGCAATAACATTGAATCCTTCTTTCGGTTGAATGTACTTACCAGTCTTTTTGAGGAAAACACCTTTACCTTCTAGAATAGACTGAAGGCAGAGGATTTTGTTTGAGGCAAGGTCGATCTCATCCAGAAGGAGGATTGCTCCTCGCTCAAGTGCTTCGATGACTGGACCATTGTGCCATGAAGTATTCCCATCAACAAGCCGGAAACCACCCACAAGGTCATCTTCATCAGTTTCAATAGTAATGTTGACACGAATCAGTTCTCTCTTGAGAGCCGCACAAGCCTGCTCGACACCCAAAGTTTTACCGTTACCAGATAACCCTGTAATAAATGTAGGGTAGAACAGATTGGATTTGATAATCTTTTTAATATCGTTAAAGTTACCAAAGCTGACGAAGTTATCATCTTTTACTGGGACTAGATTCTGTTCAATGTGGTTTTCTACTGCTGGTGCTGTATATATTTCTTCTAATTCTTCTTTGATTTCTTGAACACTGAGTTCCCACTTACCACGACCAACTTTGTATTGATCGATCTTCTTGGTTACGGTTGGATAGGAACAACCATTGATTGCACACCATCCTCTGATGTCACCAGTAGTGACACTATCTCCATATAAAGATTGGAGAGAGGAAACAATATATTCTGTGGACAGGGTCATAATAATAAGTGTTCTTCACTAATAGAGCAATTTGGAGGTGAGTAACATCAACAGACCAAATCCATGAACTTACTTAAAACCTTCTTATTTAGGGACTTAGATTTAAGTGACTTCATGAATGCTGATTTGATTTTACTCTTACTCGCTTCATCTTCAACCTCAAACTCTGCGTCTGAGGAGAGAGAATTCTGAATCATTGCAAAGTATGCGTCATATCCAGATCCTTGAATAGTATAACTCTTCTCTTTACGAGCCTTCTTGAGATCTAGTTCACTTAGGAAACCGTATCTTCTAAGGAAGGTGGAGAAGTCACGGGGAGATACGAGTCGAATACCAACAAAGTTTGTATCAGGAAAGGAGTTTTTTAGATCCTTGAGGAGAACATCAGTGAATTTCCAATACTCATAACCAATCTTATAAGTGTGACCAGTCTTACGGTTACGAAGATAACCTCGTTCAGATCTACACTGACGAGGACCAATCTTTTCTTTCTCATCAAAGTATCCAGTATAGTAATCAAAGTAGTTCAGTTGATGTGATTCACCATCAGTGAGGATTACACACTGAACCTTCTGAAGATTATTTTGTTTCTTGAACCTAGGGAGAATGGTGTGTAAAGCTACCAGTGATTCATTCAGGGGTGTACCAGAAAGTGATACTTGTGCTGGACAAGAATATTGTGAATACACTCTGAACTGACGAGCAACTCTCCACACATTGGATAGTTGACTATCAAGTGTTTTCTTGTTCACTTTACTAGTGAGAAAATGCATCAACTTGAAGTCACCACCAATTACAAACTTACCCCTCTCCACATCATTGTAGAACTTACACTCTTCATATCCACGGTTGTAGCTATTAGTGAAAGCGTAAACATCAAAGGGAATGTTCACTTTCCTACAGAACCAAACCAGGTTATAGAGTTGTTTGAGTGTGTCTAGGATAGAGTCACACATAGACCCAGACCAGTCAAGAATGAATACAAGACCGTGATTCTTACCATCAGGAATCACAGATACTTTCTTGAAGAGATCATCATTGTATTTGTAGGTGTGAAGTTTAGTACAATCCAGAACACCAGTTCTAGATGTAGTAGTTCTGGCATATGAGTCAGCTGACTTCTTACATTCAAACTCTTTTACAAGATAGTTAACTTCTTTCTGTGCCGACTTCTTGAACTTAGTGTATTCATGATCTGCAACCTCAAACACATCACTTGTATAAGTTCTCCAGTATGCGTCAATCAACTCATGGACATCTTTGTTATGAACAACAACATCATCGTAGTTTAGTTTGGGAACTTCATAATAAGAGTTACCACCTGTTAAGTTTGAAGGACGATTCAACTCAGATATATTCTCTGAGAATACCTCATCAGTTGCAACTTCAGGTTCCAACTCTTCAGATTGTTGTGGTTGAATTGATTCACCTTCACTATGTTGTTCATTACTCATCTCAGGAGTATCCTGATCAAGAGTATCCCGAGACTCCTCTGACTCCATCTCATCATCATTCCCTTTGATACCTTCTACCTGTTCTTCTAGGTTTGGTTGAGGAGTTTGTGTATTGAGTTGTTCTTTGGTGTATCGATATACCTCTTCTGCCGCAAATACTGCCTCTGCAAATGTTTCACTCTTACCAACTAACTCAACCAGTTCCATCTCCTCATCAGTGAAGGGAACATCAACCCAGTTTCCGATCTTATACTTGAGGTTGATACGATCAGCCAGGTTCATCTCACTGAGATTTACACCAGATATCTCAAAGAAATCTTCTTCTGATAGATCTTTGTATGCTCTATAGAATGTTTTAGTCAGTCCAGGATACTTACGTTTCATAAGTTTCTCAATCCTAGCATCTTCTGTGACATTCACAAAAGAACGAGGAACTCTCTTCTCCCAAGACCAATCATCAGGAGTGAAGAGTGCGTGACCAACTTCATGTCCCACCAACATATCATAAACAGTTCCTGATGCCCTCTCCCACATCGGTAGGGTTAGAACTCTATTCTCAACATCAAAACATGCTGTCTGAACACTGCGGTTCTCAACTACAAGATCCTCAGTAGCCAGGAGTTTTGCTAATTGTGACTTGATCTCGTAATTAACCATGGTGGTGCGTCTCTCACTCATAAAGCATTTTAGTGGTGAGTAATAAAATTATTGAGAGGGTCCTAACAGTTTAACAACTGGCACACCAAACCCCCCTTTCGGGGGGTTCTTTGGTAGGCATCTCCTTAATTGTTTTTTATGTGATTATGCAGTAGTTAGAATGTGTCTACAGAACCTCTTTGCGTCATGGTCTGGAATGTCGCACTCGGTAATACATTGAAAGTATTCCGTTACTTGATCGTACTTTTCCTCCTCTGTACCTTTTTCGTCCCACTCCCAAGTTGCTAACTCGTTACGTGATACCAAGTTTTTCATAAGCAATCTCCATGATACCTGTAGTATATAGTCAGAGTTTCCTAACTTAACATACTTTTGTTTCTTTTAAACTTTTCTTGAGAAACCTTTACACTTCTCAAACTTAATCACTTCACTAAACTTATCAAACAATGATTCTTTATGGGAAATAACAAAGATGTTTGTATCTGGCATCTGATATCTAATAATCTTCAGGAACTCATCTGTACCAAATCCATCCAAAGAACTATCAAATACCTCATCCATAATCAGAAGATTAGTATTCACAGAATTCTTATGTCTTGCCACTTCTCTCCATGTGAATAAAAGTGCTAGGTCAATCCTCATCTTCTCACCCTCTGAGAAAGAAGAATAAGAAAAGTCTTCATGAATGGGAGACTGTACTGTCTCGTTAAATTCTTCGTCCAAGGTGAAGTTGATATAGAACTCCATCTTTTGGAGATACTTATTCACCTGTTGATTGATTAGTGGAAGATACTTCTTGATGATCTTTGTCTTAACACCACCGTCCTTCAGGAGGTTGTATGTGAAGTCATAGTATGAAATATCTTCTCTCTTAACAGCTAACTCTTCATAAGTTGTTTGTAAGGTTTCTCTAAACTGTTCAAGCTTTTCGTGTTCAGAATTTCTGTCTGCAAGTTGTGAGGTAAGTGTTTGAATTTCTGATTCAATCGATTTAACCTGCCGTTGACAACTAGAGATCTGAGAGTTGTTAGAAGTAATGCCATTAAGTATTTTATTAATGTCTCCATTGATGGATTTAAAGTGTGACTCTCTGTTTTCTTCCTCTTTGATTACTGATAGGAGTTTTTCATAATCCTTCTGTAAATCCTTTGCTTTATTTTGAGAGTCGTCAATTCTATTTACACGAAACGATTCTTCAATGTCTTGATTACAGGTAGGACAGACTGTATTATCATTAAAAAACTTATGTTCCTTAACTAATGTTGTTATCTTCTGAGAGATTTTACCTTTTATATTTCCATACTCACGAAGTTTCTTAGTAGGATCAGAGAAATCTTCAATCACTTTCTGAAGATCTTCAAGTTCTTCAGTCAGTTTGATATTATCATTCATCATATCATTCTCTTCTGAAAGAAGATCATTGATCTTAGTTTCTTTCTCTTTAATATTATCTTGACTTCTGTTTTCTAGTTCTTCAATAAAGTTTTTTTGCATTTTAACCTTATCATTGAGTGATTCTTTCCTCAATTCCAAAGTTCTAATTCTCTCTTTTATATTACGAATCTTATCTTTAATGATCATATTCATAGAAGAGAAGATCTTGATATCCAATAGATCTTCTACTACTTCTCTTCTACTATTGGAAGGAAGTTGCATAAATGGAACAAATGAACTACTACCTAGGATCACAATCTGTGTGAAACTCTTGTAGTTCATTTTCAATACATTCTGTTCCAACCACTTCTGTTGATCAATAGCAGATGCCTTTTGATCTAGTTCTTCTCCGTTACGCCAGATCTTGAATGTATTTGGTTTGATTCCCCTTTCAATCTTCCAATCAACTTTATTTACATTAAACTCAATCTCAACAATAGTTCCTTTATCATTAGTAGTATTGATAAGCTGAGCTTTGTTTATACGTCTAAACGCCTTGCCATATAAAACAAAACATAGTGCATCAAGGATTGTACTCTTTCCTGCTCCATTGGTTCCAATAATAAGAGTAGTTGAAACTTTATTCAGTTCAACTTCTGTGAAGTGATTCCCTGTGCTCAACAGGTTGCGCCACCTAATCTTTTCAAACAAAATCATGAGCGTTATCTGGGGGAATCACAACATCATTAGGAGTTATTATACTATACTTATGGTCATGTAGTTCACATGTCTTGACCATAAGTTCATCATCAATTTCTAGAACTTTCATCTTAGGATAATCCAAATCCTCTAATTGCATGGAGTATCTTTGTGCATCATCTTCCTCTACAAAAATGTAAAGAACCTGATCACCATCTTCATCGATCACAGAATAGGCTCCTTCTTTTTCTTTTCCTTTTACTGTGATGATGTACATTAAATTAGTTCACAAGCTTCTTGGTAGGTTGACCTCATTACATTTTGAATACGAACCCTATCTAGTTCAGTATCTGAGTCGTTAATATATCTATCAAGAATAGAAAGTGTATCTTCTGACTCTTCTACTTCAAAGTCTTCATCCTCAATCAGTTGAAAGTTTTCAATAATCTTTAAATCATGAACACCGGATGAATAAAGTTTGTCAATAAACTTTTCAAACTTAGTGATATCAGTTTTCTTCTTAACAATCACCTTGACAATCTTTCCAGAGTATTGTCCAGAATTGAATAATTGATAGTCCGTATCCTCATAATAGATGTTATGAAACAACTCATAAGGATTATTAACTGGAGTGTGTTCTAGAGTTTTTGTGTCGAAGATGTGGAATCCTCGTTCGTCATTGACATCGTTCCAGAACATCTGGTAGGGATTTCCCAGATAGAAGATCTTCCCATCGGATGATCGAGTGTGGTAGTGGCCAGAGAAGACCTTTTCGTAGTTCTCAAATAGTTTGCTGTCCATACCGTCTTCCATGACGCATCCACGATGAGCTCTAAATCCTGATAACTCAAGGTGCCCCATCGACACTGTGCAACTGCTATTTTTGATAATCTTGACACTGCTACTAAAATTGTCTTCATTAATCCATGGAATAAACAGAATATTAAGTCCACCCACATTCACTTCTGTAGTGGACGAATACACCTTCACATTATCATACTCTCTAAGGAGTAAATCTACTGCGTTAATGTCATTAGTATTTTTGTAATATGCATCATGATTACCAACCATCAGATGCATTGTAGTACCTCTTTGTTTGAGAGGTTCAAAGACAACTCTCTTTGACCAGTCTAGAGAAGTAAAATCAATTCCTTTACGACTATCAAAAGCATCACCCATATGAATGACAGTATCAATACCTAACTCATCAAGTTTAGGAAAAAAGATATCTTTGTAGAACTTTTCAAAGTAATCATGAAATAGTCTAGAACTCTTTCTGGCCCCGAAATGAGTATCTGTAATAACACCGACTTTCATATTAACTTCTTAGTTTCTGATGAACTGCGTCTTTGATACTATTGTAATCGGAGTAGTTACCGATGTCAAGGTCATTGGCATCAAAGACTTCATCAAAGTCAGTCTTCTCAAGAATCTTGTTCTTGATTTCCAGTTGTTTCTTCTCTTGTTGAATCCTTCTCAGAAATGCATAGTAGATAATCTGAGTAAAGTATGCAAATGGATTCTTGGATTTCTCAGGACTGAAGTTATGAATGTATCGAACACAATTCTCGATACCATCACAAATCATATCATCCTTGAACATGTAGTTCACGAAGTTAGGTTTGTATGATAGATGGTTCGCAATCTTCAGGAAACATTCACCAATGTAACGAGGAATCTGAGGCTTTGGTTTATCGTTCAGTTTGGCTCGTTCAATCTCTGCAAAGTAGTTCTCAAGAGCATTCAAGAACTCTTTATTGTTAACGTAATGTTCTGGTTTTGCTCTCTTTCTTTTCATCGTACCATAAGTGTGTACTACATCCATAACAACGTATCAGTTCTCTTTATTATACCAGATAAAGAAGGACTTAACAAACTTATCTCATATGGGTAGAATAGGTTTGTTACCGATAAAGGTTGGGTTTAGCTAGCTTTAAAGAGGTTCTCTAGAGACTTTTTAGTTTCTTCTACAGTACCTAGGTATCCCATTTCTCTATTAAGTTTTGAATAATTACTCTTATTCATTTTGGAGACATAATCTTCATAATGACAAATCATTTCAATATTAGTTGATTCACTCATTGTGAGAATATCGTCCATGTTCAGAATGAACATGTCTTCGTTACTGGTTTTCAACCATGGTTCCATTTTGTAACCAACGGATTTACCTCTTGTTTTCATCTCGATGACCACAATTGGATTCGAAATAACTAACATTGTTCTATCTTCTTCTTCTGATGCTGCCACTTTAGCAAAGATTTCTTCACCAGTATGTCTGAGTTTAATTGTTGAATAAAATTCTTCTTCTATACCCATAAATTGTTCTCCTAGTCTTTGATATTAACTGTTGTGATGTCATAATTAAATTGTTCTTGATTATAAATCTTAACTCTTTCAATAAAGTGGTTTAGTGTGTAATTTTTACGACTGTTGATGGTAGTATCATCAGCTATATCATATAGTTTTGCTTTCATTTTATTCTTGCCTTTCCTCAGTACTCTACCAATAGATTGTAGATTACGAATTCTAGATTTAGACGGAGAAGCAAAGATTACATTATGTAGGTTTTTGATATTGATTCCTGTACTGAATGTTCCGTAAGAAGCCACAATTATGGCGTTATCCTGTTCCTCAGTGATACGCCTGACATCTTCTCTTTGTTCAGCATTCACACCACCATGTATGAAGAAAACTTTTCTATCTTCATTCACTCTGCTATTTATCAGGTCATAAAGTATAGCACCATGAGTTTCTACTCTTGCATATAAGATGAGAGTATTACCCTTTGTATCTACAGATAGATTACTGATAAAATTATTTCTCTTAGAGTGTCCGATTAGAAATTGAATCTCATCTTCAAACACATCAAACTTCTGTGGAGAATGTTTCAGAACAATACACTGAATATCTAACTTAGCCAGATGTCCTTCATCTTGCAATTTCTTAGTTTGTGTCACTTTGTATGAAGGACCAAATAATCCCTCTAACACCCACTTATGAGTCTGTGTGCCATCAAGTGTTCCTGTGAACCCATACCTATACTTAGCATGGTGTAATTTGTCCATAATACCTACAAGAGACTTACTCTTAAAAAGATGCGCCTCATCACCAATGATGACATCGTAGTCCTCAAAAAAGGCACGATCTAATTGATAGACAGATTGCCAAGTGGTGATAGTGACCTCATTAGTGTTGACTCTTTCTCTACCAGCATAGATTCGATGACAATGATTCTGAGCATCCCAACCATATGATTCAAAGTCCTTATACATCTGTTCCACAAGTGATGTGGTGGGAACTACAAGTAGAACCTTTCTCTTTAACCCAACATGAAATCTCACTACAGAGTAAATCATGAATGACTTACCAGATGCAGTTGGTGAGATGAGAAGTTTTCTGTTATATCTCAAAGCATCATACACAGCATCAATCTGATAGTCTCTTGGTTTGATATCAGGACCAGTGATAGATGCCATGTAATCCTTGACACCTTCCTTTGAAATCATCTCATTGACTTCAAAAGGTAATCCATAAAACTTATTATCTTTGAACTCATAGGTATAATTTGATTGCTCACAGAAGGTTACAATCTTATCAAGCAAACCAACATATATCCTCTTTGTTCTCACATCGAACAAGTGAATCTCTCCGTTCCAATGTCGTCTTCGATATTGAGGCATAAACTTTGCACCTTCTACCTCAAAGGTAAATCGGTCTCTTAGTTCATGTTCAACATGTGGTTCGGTATCAATCTTGAGGTAAACTTCATTTACCTTCTCGATTATCAAATGAGCCATTCATATAGGTTTCACCTATACATATTTATTCAAAGTTTGAGAACCTATGTTCTAGTATAATTCTGTAAAAGTTATCTCTCATCATAATCAAGTCTTCTTGTTCTTGAGCATCACCACCAGGCCACCTCTCAACTGCTTGAGATAATCCTGTGTGGATAAGACGAATACCCTCTATGGGTAATTCTATGTGATAGTAACCTTCTGGGTCCATTATCCTAATCCTGAACTGAACCGCATAAACTCTATAGCGTTCTTGATTTGATATGTTCTATTGGTTATTTGTTTTAGAATTTCTTCAATAAAACTCAACATAACAGAATAATATTCAATCTTTAACGAAACTCCTGAGAGCTTCGTATCTGCATCCAGATACTTTTGCATAGTTTCCTTATCTCTAATCTTCTTAGGAAACGGGTCATTAATGTAAACTTCCGGGTCTGCTTTACCAGAGAAGTACTCATAACGTTCGTGTCTAATGTTTTTTCTCTGTTGTTCTGCCTTCTTTCGAAGTAACATCAGAGTATTATATATGTCATAATATTTGGAATGTAGAACAGGTATATTCAGTGACTCAGTATGTAAATTGTCTGGGTCAATCTTAGAGTCTTCACTCCACATTCCTTGAAGAGTTTCAAGGTCAATCATTTATCAACAACACTTAATATCTCTAATATTGTAGATAGTATACTTGAAACTGACACTTGCTGTCAAGTAGACTTCATCAGTAAGTGATGAATCAAATTGAACTGTACTCAAACTATATGGAAATAAGTTCTCAAATACTACCTTGAAGTGTGGGACATTTGCTGAGTTGTAGATAGTTAATGTTCCATCTGAATAAAGATTCAGCTGACTCTCATCCCTATAAGTATCAGGATAATCATATACTTCTACCTTATCTTGCCAATTATATATTTCTCTTAGGTTCTCTGGAAATCCAAGTCCTCTAATCCAAGCCTGTATTTCCATATAGTTCTTGAGATCTTCATCTACAAGAAAGTCTAGTGAAAGATCGCCAAATTGAATCTTTTCACCAGCTGTGGGAATATCGTTCAGATAGTTTGATTGAATGGCAACACCTAACTCCATCGATGGGATATTCACTTTCTGACCAAAGAATGAAATCAGAGGTGCTCTTGTGACAGAGAAGTGAAATCCTAATGGAGAAAGAAAGTTTCTATTTTCTATTTCAGAAAATGTAGGTTTTCCTGTGGATGAAGTCATATCAGGTAGTTTTAGTTATTTATCAGCAACCTTTAATTGTGGAAGCAATTTCGCCACCAATTGATGAACCCATATCTTGACCCAACATAACAGCCCAACCTGATGCGAGCCATCCGACATAAGGAATACCGACTAAGAATGGTGTAGCAGCTGTTCCTAAACTAGCTCCCACTAGAGCACCGTTTGACTCTCCTCCACCTTCCGCCTTGATGCACTCTTCGGATCTCGCATCGGACTTTCCCACTTCATTTACTCCTTCACTAGAAGTTCCAGGAACATATTGATTGTTTTTAGTTTTTGTTGTTCTGCCACCAATACCAAATAAACCATTAGATGTATCTACATATGATTCATTATCCAATACCGTAGGATCATGTCCTTTATAATCTACACTATAACTTCCATCAGGTTTCACGGTTACAGTGTATGATGAATAATCTCCAACTGGTGGATAATTGATTTGTGCTGGTTGTATTGGTGTTCTTAAATTGTGTCCGATAATGGCACCAACATTAGCAACTCCAACAAATAAAATTAAACCTACTACAATTTTCTTTCCCAATTGGTTATTCTTCATAGTAGTAATGTAAGTGACCTATTTATAAAATGGCATAAAAAAGACCCCCTTGAAGGAGGTCTGTAAGGACAAGTGGGACACCCGGCCCCACAACATCCACTCAATTTACATGAGATTTTTAACAGCAACACGTCTGTAGTAACGGTTGGAGTTAACACGGAGTCTTCCAAGACCCTGGTTGGAGGAATCGCCTTCTGCGAAAGGATTAGCGACCAAACCATAACGAGTCTTAAAGCCAATTTTAGGCTGGAAGGAGTTCTCTCCAACGGCGCGAACCATCTGGAGGGGAACATAAGGACAATAGAACAGTCCAGCGTCATAAGGTGAAGAACCCTTATAACCAACGACGTAATACTGGTTACCATTGGCTCCGTTACCGGAGGTCAGGTTAGCCGAATAGGGGTCGATGTATACACGGAACTTACCGTTGATCGTACCAGCAAAGGTGTTACCGGTATCATCAACATTCAAGTTAGCGTTAAGTGCTGGGGTGTAATCCAGGATACCAGCCATCGTAAGTGCCGAAGCAACGTCTGCGGAACACAGAACCATGTTGCCTTTCCCTCTACGAGTTCTTTGTGCGATCGCGTTAGCGTCTCTCTCGATTTGGAAAAGAAGTCCTTTGAACTTCTCAACGGACCAACGACCATTAGAGTCGATATCAAGGTCAAATACACCAGCGGTAGCGGTGTTTTGTGCTGCACCCTGTTCAGCCGTCTTATAGATGGTACGGATGACTTCTCTGTTGATTTCCGCGAGGATTTCAGTAGAGAGGATGTTAGCCAATTCGGCTTCAGCGTTCAGACCGTGAATAGCCTTAAGGTCTTGTGCCAGTTCCAAGGAGTACTCAGCTTTGAGTGCTCTAGACTTAGCGGTAACAGTAACTTTCTCGATCGAGAAAGCCATCTGGTTGAAGGCGTCATTGCCAGAACCATCAAGGTTCTCAGCGTCGCCCGTATTCATACCCTGACCGACATCATATGCGGTAGAGGATGCGGAACCAACAGGGTTCAGAACTGCGGGGTTGTCACCAGACTGAGCGGTTGTACCCAGACCAGCGTTAACGTCAGAGAATCCACCAGTAAGGTCGAAACCTGCATCTTGTCCGGCGAATGCGGTGTCAGCTTCGTTGAACAGAGCCTCAGTACCAGACTGATTCTCGTAACGGCTTCTCATCGCGAAGATGAGTCCGGTAGGACCATTCATTGGTTGAACACCAGCCAGGTCATATGCGACCAGGTTAGGCATTGCACGTCTGATCAAAGAGATCAGAACGGGGTCGAAACCTGCAACAGGACCAGCTGCTGCAGAATCTGCACCGAATCCACCAGTACCGGCGGCGTTGGTGGGTGCTTCCATCAGGTTGATACCCTGACTGAAGGCTTGCTCCTCACGGAGGAATTTTTCTTGGTTCTCGAGCAGGACAGCAGTGACACTTCTACGGTGTGAATCCTTGATAGGATCGAGACCCTCATAATCGAGGAGGGGACTCCACTTTTCCTGCAGATGTTCAGATTGGAACATTTGCTTTACCTTTGTGTTTTTTTACGGGTTTGAATTAATATTAAATTCAGTTTTTGCCGAAAGCTCCCATGGCTCTCAGATACTGATCCATTCCTGTAGAAACAGGGGCTTCAGTTGTATCCACGCCTTCAGACAAAGTCTGGGGTGCTTCTGACTTAGTAGCGGGAGTTCTGGAGAAGTAAGACTCCTTCAGGGTTTCCAGCTTTTCACGATATTCTTCTTCACTTTCAAACTCTACACTTTCAGCAAGTGAAGCGAGCTTTTCTTTCTGAGTGGAAGCAAGTCCTTCAGAAATCTGATCAAGAATCACATCAGCGGTTGACTCAGCCAAACGCTTATTGAGTGTGACATTCCTGTCGATCTGCTCATTGAGTTTCGTCTCCATATCATCAAGTTTTTCTACCATACTCTCAAGTACATCATATTTGTCTTCAGGGATTGTTACATAATGTTCTTCAAAAAGACCCTTCATTCCGGAGAGGAAGGACTCAGTCATTTCGGTCTTAAGACCATGTTCGATAGCCAATTCGTTCTCGGACATCCACTCGGAAGCGACGTACTCAAGATAAGAATCAACACGCTCGGTCAGTTCACCTTTCAGTTCCTGACGAGCTTCTACGAGGGCCTCACCATATTGGGTTTCGAGGGCCTCTTTAATTTCGGTTACTTTAGAATTCAGAGCGGCTTCAAAAACAACCTTTGCTTTCTCTCTGAACTCTTCGGAGAGTTCTTCACCACCAAGGAGAGCGTTAACATCTTCTTCGATGTCAATCTCTTCTTCATCAACAACCTCTTCGGTTGAAACTTCTTCCTCTTCCAGGACCTCTTCCTTAGAATCGACTTCGGATTCCTCCTTAGTCATCTTCATAGGATCGGCTGGCTTAGCTCCTTTATTGACTACATCCTTAACAGTCTTGATTTTAGGCTCAGACAACTTGGCCGAATCATCATCAGGTTTGTAGTTTTCTGGGGTAGGACCACCAAGATCTTCATAAGAAGTTGATGAACCACCAGTTTTGAGGTGCTGCATGGGATCACCGGGCTTGGCGTTCGCATTCACAGCAGTTTTGGATTGCTCCATTTCTTGTAGATCTCCACGAGACATTTGAACTTTCTCCGATTAACCTTTGTTTTAATCTATATTTATTTATAAATCTAATACTTCTGTATTACAACTTACAAGTTGTTCAAGAAGTTGTCGAAAAGATCGAGTTTCTTTTCGTCAAGTTGTTTTTGATCGACTAGTGTATTGATATACTTGTAGGTCTTAGCTACCTGGGCTTCTCGAAGGATGCCACCATCCCAAACCCAGTCTTTTCCTTCCATAATACCTTCAACAAATGCATCAGGTGCAGAAGGATCAGAAACGATGTCGGCTGCAGTTGACAACATAAAGTCGTCACCAACAACATTTACACCTTCTCTTGTTTGTTTGAGTGATCCGATTCCTCTAGAAGAAACACCCAACTTAACACCTTCACTAATGAGAGACTCTGCAATCTTACCCATAGGAGTCGATAAAATTTTGGCTTTACCGATAAAATTATTTCCGCTTTCTTTGAGCGAAACAATTTTGTGACTGACACGATCCAGGTTAACTGTCGGGCCATCTGGATGTCCCAGTTCTCCAAGAGCTCTACCTGCATGAACGTGGTTCTCAGTATATCTCTGGACTTCTCTTCTCAGAGTTTCCATAGGATACATTCTTCCATTCCTGTTCTTAAGGTCTCCCTGTAGGAAGATTCCCTCAATGAACATGGACTTCTTACCGTTCTTTTCTTCAACGATAATGTCTACTGATTCGATTTCTTCTCTAATTAGTTTCATGAGTTTATGCGGTGAATCCTACTTTGGTTCCTCTAAGAGTACCTGTTCCATTGATATAAGTTATTTATATTATTCGATCTCATTACCATCGAGATTGATATCAGAATTTAATTCTGACTCCTCTCCTGGTGAGTCTAGATCTACACCATCATCAAAAATAGAAGCAGCAACTTCTGGTCTGAACGACTGAATTTTTTCTGCACTTCTAGAAAAGAGTTGATCTTTGATTCCATCAGAGATCTGTGAAGGGGACTCATCCTTCACCAACAAGTCCATAAGTTCTTCCATATCCATAGTAAAATAGATGAATTTTCTTTTATTTAGATCTCACCACCAGCAGGTGTTTCTGGAGGTTCAGGATCTGTAGGGACATTAGCTTCAGTAGAACCAATTGGTGGAGAGTTTTCACTAGGAACTTCACCCATACCACCTTCAAGAGCTTGAAGTGCTGGATCAGGAAGTGCTCCTGATTCAATTTCTTTTTCAATCAAGTTATCCTGTTCGATAATTTCATCATCAGTTTGTCTCAGAATATTCTTCCTGACATAGTTTTGTGAGTAATACTTACCGACATAAGGTTCAATCTGAGCAACCTGATTGAGTCTGGACTCCATGAGTTCAGCATCTTTCAGTTCAGAGAAGTGATTGTCATAGATGAAATCATATTGAATATGATCATTCATATACTCCCAATCTTCAGGAGTGATGATATTTTTCAAAAGAAGTTGAGTCTTCAACATGTCACTAAACATGGAGGAGAATCTCTTTCTCATTCTTCCAACAAACTTGGAGAACTTGATTTCGTCTCTCAAGATTTCAGAAGAACGACCCAGTGAGAAACCACCATCACCCTGAAGTCTTGTTTCAGGAACATTCAGAGAACGATAGAGTTTCTTCTGGAAATAGTTGATATCAGAAATTTCACCAAGGTTCTGACCACCAGGTAGTGTAGTAATTTCAGTACCACGACCACCTTCTCTTCTGGGTAACCAGAAGTCTTCCATCATAGACATGAACTTCTTGTCATCTCTAATTTCACCAGTGTTGGCATCATAGACAAGTTTATTTCTATAACGCATCATGACATCACGGAGATATTGTTCCGCTTTCATTTTAGGTAAGTTACCTACATCAATATAGAAGATTCTTCTTTCTGGTGCTCTTGACAATCTGTAGATAACCAAACTATCCTCAATCATCATCAACTGATTGAGTGGTTTGATTGACTTATGGAGCCACGAAAGAGTTGATCCCTTGTTTCTATCTACTAATCCAGAAGTACAATAGGTGACAGAATCTCTTGTGAGTTTGACTCCTTTAGTAGCACCACCAGCAAATTGATTTGAAATACCACCAGATGAATTGCCACCAGGTGTATACACAAAGTACTCTTCAATTTCTGGAAAATTATAGTTAGATGGATTGTCTCTATCTGATCTTTCTAAGGAATTTACACTATCTCTTCCTTGTTTTTTGACCTGACGAACATATCTCATCTTAGCTGAGTCAATATATCTCAACTCAACGATACCCTTTTCTGGGTTCTTTTGGTCAATAACTTTGTTGTAATAAAGTCTTCCGTCAATATACCAGTTACGGAAAATTTCATGAGACTTCTTATCAAAATCAAGAAGTTCCAAAATATACTTAAACTCTTCTCTAACTTTTTTCTTGATGCCATCACTAGCATTCAAGTTAGAAAGGTCGATATCGACAGGACTATCGTTCGTATCAGATACGATAGCTTCATTTACAATATCTTCAATTGCACTATCACATTCTGGATAAAGTGCCATTGATCTATAACGACGGATTAGGTCGTTTTCATTTTTATATACACCTTCAATATCAAGATATGAACCAAAAAACCCCGACGAGACATAGTGCTCAGAACCATCCTGCTTAGAGGGTGGAACTGGAGACACTACACCTGGTGGGGTCTTCTCGGTATCTTCAATTGAGAATCCAAATAGTCTCGACATTATAAGTTTAACTAGACATCTGTCTAGCTATTTATCAACTAACTGAAACCTGAGTTGCCTCAGAAGTATTAGACTGAGTTGAATCACCGATAGTGAAGTACTGAACAGAGAATGTTACAGTAAATTCTTCAATGGTGTTGGTGTTATCATAGTTCAGTTCAATAGCACTGATCTCACTTGGGAAGATGTCATAGAACTTGTAAGTTCTAAGAACACCCGATTCGCCACCTGAATTAGTTTCAGAAAATGATTCCCTACCTCTACCCAACTGTTGTACATAAGCGTCTGTCATGTAAGAACCTGGATTAGTGACACCAGTTGCGTCATCCAGTTTCGAAATTACATTAGCCCATCTTTCAAAAGCTGTTCTAAGTCTAAAGTCTTCGTCATTGATAACAGTAACGTTCCAATCTTGAATTTCTCTATCACCAGCAACCTTAAGAGTTCTACCTCTAAAAGGAACAGTTACCGGAGTAATTGTAGATGCTGGAAGATTGGTGGCTTTACACAAGAATTTGAAAATTCCATTTTCTTGTCCATCACCAGATCCCCAAGCCTCATCAATAGCTGATGGGAAAGAGGGGATCGAAACCTCAAAGAGGTTATTACGGGCGCCACCGCCCGCTAACTTAGATTTAAATTGTGAAAGTGACTTTGTTTCTGCCATTGGTTTGTCCTCCTATTTTTATTTAATGATCAAACAGAACCAACTACTTCTTCAAACGAGACACCAGTTCTGGTAGCCACGAATGTCAAAGTAACATAGTTGATAGACTTGGTTGGCTTCAAGTAAATATCAGCTCTGAATTCATTGTTGTCAATAACGTCAGGTGTGTTGTTTGTGTCATCACATACAACTAGGAAATCATAAACACCTCTCTTAGCCTGTACGTCTCTCAGGTAAGGTTCAACAATGTTTACAAAGTTTGATCTTGTGTTGTCATCATTGAGTTCAAACAATTGAGCATTTGCTGCTCCCTCAAGTGACTGTTCAACTGTAAGGAATAATCTTCTTACATTGATTCTATCAAAAGCAGAAGCGTAATTCAATCCAGTCTTATCACCAAACAGAATAACACCAGATCCTCTTTGATTGATGATAGAGTTAACTCTAGCTCCATAAAGAACATCTCTCTGTGCTTTAGTTGGATTGTATACCAACTTAATAGCGTTATTCAGTTGACCTCTTTGAACACCAGCTGGTGAGAACCATGGATAAGATTCGATAGAAGTTCTAACCATCAAACCAGCGACATCAGCATTAGTTGCGATGTATCTGAATTCGTTGTTAAACCTATCGTAAGTCTGTTTGTATCCAGAATCAAATACAGCATATGAGGAAGAACTCAGTGCTGAATAGAATCTCAAGAGGTTATTAGTTTGTGTATTTGTGTTAGTAACATTGACTAAACTATCTCTATGTGGTGAGATAGTTGCCACACAATCTTTTCTACTCTCAGCCAATCCGATTAAAAGGTTAGCCTTAGCCTGTGACTCTGAAAGATTAGTAAGTCCAGGACCCATAATGAGGTAATCTACTGCAATCTCATCTCTGTTAGAAAATAAGTTGTAAGAAGTATTCAGTTCTCCAAGTGATGCTACCATTCCACCACCAGACTGATAGTCTGAACCACCAGTTAGAGTGTATGAAACATTACCAATAGCACTAAATGTAACACCTTGAGCTTCTTGACCCCAAAGTCCTGCAGACGTTGTATTCTTTACATAGTTGGTAGAGAAACCAACAGCCAAAGGAGAAGTAACATGGTAGTTATCATCCGCAGCTGATGGATTTCCACCAGCGAATACATATTCAGAATTGTACTGAATGTAATCTTTGTAGTAGGTTCTTGTTGGAGATCCACCATCACCAGTAGCGTCAGATGCTTTCGACAGAGAAAGATGTTTTTCAAGAATAGTTCCTTGAACACCAGTAACACTACCAGTATCATCAACAACTACAACGTGAATAGCATCTCCTTCACCATTTCTAGAACTAGAGAAGTTATTCGTTACAGGTCTACTTGCGATAGACTTCCAGAAGATTGTAGAGTTCGTGAGACTGAGTGTCTGTTCACCATACCAATCTTTAACACTAGAAACAGTAGCTGTACCAGTATTGATACCAGTGTTAGTTACAAAAGAAAGACCATCAGAGATTTCAAAAGAACTTGCTGGATCAGCTTCAGAATAGTTGATACTGTAATTTGTACCAGCTGAAGATACTCTTGATACAACTTTGACTTCAACTACACTATTTGAATTGACAGTATCTGTAGTGACACCAGTTACGATACCTTTGATATATCCATCAAAAGTAGATGTTGTTCCTGCTCCAGGAATAACAGTACTAGTAAGAGGTGAAGTAATACCATATCCAATAACAGCACCCATGGCACTGAGATCAGAAGTAGTAATTCCAATGATTTGGTCTGCTGCGTCATCAATGACACAGACTTTCATATTATCTCCCCAAGTACCAGGGTTTTTAGATGCATAAGCAAAGGTACTATCAGTTTTATGATTCTCTTCGTAGTCATCAGCATTGTTGATTTTGACTGTCACAGACGCAGAACCAGTACCAGCGTTCGCGTTGTTAAGGTTAGTGCCATCAGTTCTAACAACCTTCAGAATACCTCCGTAAGAGAGGAATGCATCGGCTGCCATCCAGTACTCATATTGACCGTCAGTAGACAAAGGTTTACCGTAGGTATCAATGAGTTGTTGCTCGTTCTCGATTGTGATTGGTTCGTCAACCGGACCAATTGCAAAGGGGCCAGCAATAGCACCAATGTTATCGAGGACGTTCTCAGCTCTTCCAACTGTAAGATCAACTTCTCTGATCAATACACCTGGAGATAATTGAGGAGTCGCCATTCGTTTCTCTCCTAGAATTACTCAGTTTATCTGAAAATATTTATGGAAACTGACTATTTCAGAGGGAGAACAGAGGGAGAACATCACCAATCGGGATAATTCCAGTCAACAAATGGAGTTTTATTCTTTCTACTCTTCAATATTCTTCTTATAGTACAATCTTTACACTCATAAGAATAACAAGATAATGTAACTCCTTTTTTAGATTTATAGAACCCATCGATTAAGTTTTTTGTTTGTCCACAACTTCTACACTCTCTATCAGTTAAAAGAAGATGTCCTAGTTTAATCTGTCCATCTAAATCCATTAGTAACCCCAGAGTTCCCACCCACCACCAGTAGTTCCATACTCATCATTACTCACAGAAGACCACCTATCTCCGTCAGCAACAAAAGTATCTTCATTCAGTCCGTCATCCATGAAACCAAAGGGTGCCATGTCTTGTTCAATCTGGTTCTTTTGTTCCTCATATAACCTCTTTCTGATGTCATTATCAGTCAGTTCTTTGAAATAATCTTGAGCAACTAACCATGCATAGATGACCAAACACATAGCAAGGTCATCGTTGCAACCCTCTTCTGCCTCAAATGAATTTGATTTAGAAATAAACGTAGTGAGTTCAGAGATGATTTCATAATCATGAAATAAGAGTTTGTCCTCTTCGATCATAGTCTTAAGATTCAATGATCCAACCTTCTTCACAGTCTTAGACATCTTGACACCTAACTGTGTCTTGTTACCAGAGAAACCCTGACCAACAACCTGACCAGCACGACCTCTCATAGAACACATTAGTAAGTTCTGATATTCTAAATCATACTGAAGAATAGAAGCAACCTGATCACCAACATCATTAACCTCACATAAAATGAATGCATTGTTATAACTCTTAGCTACCTCATAGATTACACTTGGAAACATCATAGGTTTAATAGTGTTATCTCTATACTTAGCCACAACCTTATGAGGGAACGTGGTAATATCTATAACAACAAAGGCACTATAATCTCCTCCAACACCCCTTGCGACATCAACTGTGATAGCGTAGTCGTGTTTGTCTTCTGGTCTTAAATATACATCCAATCCAGCATTAGTTTGTATTGCTTTCTCAAAAACAAGAGACTTCAATTTACTTGGTGCAATCAGTGTGTCAACGGACCCAAGAAATTCGCATTCAAACTCAATTTTGAATTGTTGTTCAGACGTGTTTTTAATTGTCTGTTCTTTCCAGACTTCATCTCTACCAGGAACTTCTGACCAATGAACATCAGTTGGAACATATTCGTTTCTCTTTTTCTCTGCATCAGTCCACAATCTGTAAAAGTGATTCATCCCATGAGGGGTAGAAACAATAATTACTTTCGTTGATTTGCCTGAAGTGATAGTAGGATATACAGAGGCAAAGAATGCGTCAGCAACGTGATTAGGAACAAAGGCGAACTCGTCCAGAAAAAGAATGTTAAAAGACATTCCTCGGACAGCTGAAGCGGAAGTTGATGCTGCGAGTATTTTCGATCCGTTTTCCAGTTCGATGTTTCCTTTATTCCAGACCAGAATGCCTTGTTGCATCCACTTAGGTAAGTTCTCATATGCAGTAGCTAACCTCGCTAATAGTTCTCTAGCAGTTGTTGCTTTGTTTGCCAGAATACCAATGTTGACACTATCATTAAAGATGGCATAGTGGAGTAGATACGACACACAGGTGGTAGACTTACCAGTCTGTCGAGGCATCTTACAGATATTAAATCTATTGTAATGAAAATTATTGATTAACTTCTCTTGGAAGTCATAAGTCTTGAAAGGTTGAAGACCATGATCCAAGGTCACAATCTTCACATAGTTATTGGCAAAGTAAACTGGGTCCTGTTTACACTTAATGTATTCTTCAATATTCTCTTGTGAGAATTCAATAGGGGTATTCGCCTTCTTAAGAAGGGGATTACCCAAATAAACATCATTAGCCATAAATTACTAACAGTTCCAACGACGACGTGCTGCCTTACCTCTTTCGCCAGTCCAACTTCTGGATCTTGCACAGAAACTCTTTCTACGTCCTGCAGCTTTAGAACCAGGTTTTAGTTTAGAAGGAGGAGTTGTGACAGCAGTTTTTAGGTTTCCACCAGTCTTTCTATTTACAGCATCTACTCCTTTCTGAGTAAGACCTGCACCTTGTTTGACTGAACGCTTGTGACCACTCTTTACAGTCAATCCTTTCATCTCATCTTCTTGAACATTCTCTTCAGTGATACCAGCTTCAGAAGCAGCTTCACTCTTCTCTTGGTCACTAGTGTCGTCTACACTATACTTATCAAACATTTTTGGACCATAACCACACTGACTGCGGGTCTCTTTCTTCTCACAGAGACGACAATACTTTTTTTCTTCCTTCTTCTCCTGAAGATGAGTTTCCTCATCAACACCAACGTTGATGTATGGATCATCATAGTCAACAATAGAGATAGAATAGGATCTCAGTTGAGAACCAGGATACATTTTATCCAAAGCATTCGCAACTTTCTGTCTGTTTGGAACAGATGCATCAGGGAAAAACAACTTCACCATCATCATCTTACCCCTCCAACCAAAGATAACCTGATACATGTTACCGGTTTGAGGTTTAGTTCTAACAACTTCTTGAAGTTGTCCACCTTTGATAGGATCAGCCTTGATAATATCAACTGATTCAATCTCACGAGGTTTGAAATCTCCTGCATCCTGAACAAGGATACCACCAGTGACTTCTTCTTTTTTTACCTCTGCTTTTTTTGACTTTTTCTTATAAATCTCTACAGGGAAAGTTTCTGTCTTTCCACCATAGGTGGCTCTGACTGAACTAGAATACTTACGCTCACTAATTTCTTCAACTTCTTCCTTCTTAACACAGTTTGGATATTTCTTACCAAACATGGTCTTCATACCTTTCTTCTCATATCCCTTCCAACAGGCTTCACTAATAACTTCTACTTCATAACCAGCATACTTCAGTGCACCAATCTGTGTCTCAGTGAGTTCAGGAAGGTCATAGAACCCCTCCATTCCTTCTTTCTTGGTAGAGTTACCCCAGTTAGCTGCACCAACCTTACGACACTTCACCAATGCACCAGAGGCATAAGCCGAAGGCCACACAGAATAACGAGACTTGACTTTACTGTAACAGGCATCTTTAGTCCCACTACCTTTAGTCTTCTTATCCTCTGCTTCTTGCATCGAACCACGAGTTCTTTCAGCTTTGTCGTGATCAAAGTTCTTATCCTTCATAGGATCATAAGTCTTCGACTTACCACCAGCAAACTTTTTCTTCATTCTGTCAGCATAAGCCTGAGGAGATTCACCAGGTTTTCTTGCTTCGTTAAAGGTTTCTTCTTTCATTTTCTTCTTAGGTTTATCAGTAGAAACGTAGGTTGGTTTGGCTGCTCCAGACTTTGCTTGTTGGTTTGGGTCTAATTTCTTCTTTCTTCTCTGTGCAGACTTCCTTTCTGCAGGAGTCATACTATCCCTCTTTGAAGAAGATACACACTTGGGTGTTCCTTCACCGGGTTTATCACTTGCACAAGTACCACCAGTGACTACATTGACCCAACCAGACTTACCGTCTTTAGACTTGGATCCTTTGAACCACTTATGTAGATTACCTTCCTGCATTTGTGTTTTAATCCAATCGTCGGGAATCATATTGTGTTTAGCTTTAAACTTATGATGGAGTTCTGTCGCAGAGATTTCATTATCTTTCGCAACCTTCTTCATAAGTTTATCAACTGAATCATAAGTTGTATTATTCAGTTTTACTAAACTTTTTTCAAGATCAGTTACTACAGACATTTCTAGTATCGTTTCTTATTATTTAGAATCCTAGGAGGTTTTTACGATATACTGAATCGTTTTCGTCACCAATCCAGAAAATTGATACTCCAACATCTGTTTCTTCCATCAAGACATCGCGAACATATGTATCAAATTCATTTAAATTATCTCTATTGTTTCCAGTGCCACCAAGTTCCGTAAAAGGAGTTATGACATCATATGGATTTGCAAGTTGAAAACATATTAATATATCTTCGCTTGAACCAACTACAAACAATAAAGTTCCATCAGGAGAGAAACACATTCCAATTGGAGCAGAGTCGGCAGCATCTACATTTTGACTTGACCCATCGTAAGTTGTATTGAATCTATCAATAATAAAAGGAGTAGTTACACTATACTGTAGTATCTTATCGGCATTCATATCTAAAGCGAAAAACTTATCTCCGTTAGGACTCCATACAAGATCCCAAGGATTTGTAGCTTGGGCATTATCAGTAGAAAATCCTCTACATCCATCAATTAAAGTTGTTACATCATCCGTTACACGTAAAGGAAATAATGTGAATTTATCATAACTAGTATTCCATGGGTCCAACATAAGTATTTTTGTACCAGAATCAACTATCAAACAATCTGCTATTGCTACATGGTAAAAATCATAATTTTGACCGCTAGCGGCAGCGGAGTTGTTTAAAACATTTTCATCCATACTGATAGTAGTTCTACCAGTGGTAGTCATCTGAGATAAATCATATCCTTTTGGTTCTACAAAGATATTACCAACCATACCCGAATGATTACCACATTGATATACATATGCTCCTGCAGTACTGGGAGTCCAACTCACCGTAGCATTGGTAGTTCCCTGATTGGTAGGTCCAGAAACATTTGATCCACCAGCAGATTCTCTAATATAAAATGGATGACCACTTGCATTAACGGCAAATTCTATAGTGTCCCCGACATGTACATATACATTTGGATCCCCTCCAGAAACGGAACCCTCTCTGTCAGTACCAGAAACAGTATAATCAGTCGAACCTGAAGCGGTAACATTGAAAGAGTAAGTACCTGCAGATGCAGCAGGACAATTCATAATTGCTAGATCAGCATTTTCTCCATTACAAACTACAAGTTGAGTTCCATCAGTATTCCAAGAAAATCCAAGGTGATCATTTATCGAACTCAAACTAAGAGTAGTGGGTCCAACAGTTGCAGTAGATATGTCCCATGAAGTTGTCATGCGAAACTCATGAAGATCATTAGAACTGCTATCCAATAGATAAAAACTGCGACCATCAGGTCTGAATCTAAGACCCCAACCTCCAGTAGCAGAACCGCTTATACTTAAAGTAGAACTATTAGTCAGAGTTCCACTAGTCAAATCCCAAGCAACGGAAAGTGATATTTCATATACATTATCCCAATAATCATCTAAAACATAAACTTTAGTTCCATCAGATTTAAAATCCAGTGCTCTAGGAATCTTTTGATATGAGTCGTTTTGATAAGTAAGTTCATAATGACCATCGTAAGAACAGGTAGAAAGATCAAATGCAGTACTTAAAGACCATTGGTATAACCTATCATTACCATAACCACATGAATATATTCTTGTTCCATCGGATTTCATGGCAAACCCTCTCACAGCACTCTCATTAGCTTGACTAGGAGCCGCTATATCGTTGTGTATTGTAGTATTGACTCCTCTAAGAATAGTGCTACCAGTTACGTCAAATGGAGTACTTAAAGTGAACATTGCTACTCCATCTCTATCACCTCCAGCTATGTACATATATCGACCATCTGCAGATAATGTAAAACCCTTAACATATCTTTCACTAAGTTCATCAATAGCTAATGTGCCATCTAATGTTTTTGTTGAAAAATCATAAGCAGTAGAAAGAGTATATTGTTTTAAATCGCCATTGGATTGTACAATATATGCTTTAGTGCCACTTTGACCAAATCGAAGTGCAACCATATCAGTGCCATGATTATACACTTGTTCAGATATTGTATAATTTCTAAGTCCATTACCAAAGGACCTCAAGAAATCAATAGTATCATCATGATTAATTAGTCCACTTAGTCTGGCACCAAGAGAAGCACCAGAAATAAGACCTCTTTTTCTTGGCATTATGAGATTTCCTCGTAACCTACAATAACATCGATATCGTTTGCAGCACTAGCTTCTATTCTCAAACTAGTTCCTTCTTCAAGATAAAAATAAGTTTCTTTTGAAGAAATAATCTGAGTTGCATGTGCTGGAACTTGAATATCCTTTGCGATATTAATATCATTAGTACCATCATAGATGGAGACTGTCACATCTACAGATACCGCAGAGTCATCATTCGCACAAAGGATTGAATTGATTTTAATAACTTTATTACTGGAAGAACCACAAGTGACAATTCCTTGTTTAGTGGCAGCAGCTCCGATACTGTACGCAGCAGTCTTTCCAGTAATTGTTGTTGGACTTTTTAAATTTGGTGCGGCCATGTTTTTATCTCCTTAGTTATATTTAGAATATCATTCCCATGATTACTGGATCTGGTCCTGAACCTCCACCTCCACCAGAGATAGCAACCTCACTAATACCAGTTATTCTACCATTAGCATCTACTACAATCTGAGCAACATTAGATGTATCTCCATAAGTTCCAGAAGAAACATCAGTAAGTGATGTGAGACCAACTGCAGAACCAGAGAATGATGTTGCCGTTATGATACCAGTGACATTAATACCATCATTAGTGGTTTCTAATCTCTTATTGTTAGCATAATAAAGATCTACCGCACCTCCAGAGTGTGCATATAATCTCTTCGATCCATTCTTATCAATTTGGAAATCAGTGTTACTACGAAGGAATAAAAGTCCGTTACTATTATAAGAGATTCCAATATCACCACCAGTATGATAAATCGATAAGTCATCACCATCACCAAATCTTAGTGAAGCAGTATCTCCAAACTTCATTATGTTTGTAGATGCCGTATATGTAATTTGATCGTCAAAGTTTACATTAGAAAATGTAGAAATGCCACTTGATTTTATATTAGTTGTAATTACCTCGTTCTGAACAAATATTCCATTAGCTGTAGTTGTAAATCTTTCATTACCATTAGCATAAAGTCTTACTATATGACCTGCACCAGAGTTCCCGAAGAACATCTTATTGAGGGAATCTCCAGCGTTTCTGATAGAAAATGTATCAGATAGTATTTTGCCAGTATCTTCTATATTTAAGTTTCCACTAAAGGTGGTAGTACTTAAAATACCTGTTGATGGATTATACATTAATCCAGTATCTGTTTCTGGTCCCTGAACTCCGGTTGCTCCGTCTACAAATACTGGATATACTATTTCATTAGTAGAATTATTTGCCTGAACTGTAATATTATCAGCATTCGTTACATTAGTAGAAGCAAAATAATGACCCAATAATGATCCCTCAACAACCTCTATTTGATACCATAGATCAACATCTAAAGCAGTGTTGGAAACATAATATCTAAGATTAAAATAATCTCCTTCTACAACAGATATAATAGCAGTTTGACCAAAAGTACCTGGATTAGAATATCCAGAGGTTCCATCTATGTCGATATTAAATCCACCATCAATAATAGCAATTTGAGATCCATTTTTATAAATCGTCCATTGGTTGTTAGTATTTCCATTTGCAACGACCTTTATCCCTGTAGATATTTTAACCTTTGATACTCCAGCAGGAATTGTAAATCTCCCATTCGTAGTATTAGAAAAAGAATTTGTATCTATGGGTGTTCCATCAAAATTAGTAACCGCTGTCCAACCGCCACTAGCAGTAACAGAATAATTATCATGATACATTCTGGCACCCACAAATCTGATTGAAGATCCCACAGAAACTGATGCTATATCATTACTTACAGATACTGATAAATCAGTAAAGTTAATAGTTGATGCAGTTCCTATCAAGGATCCGGCAGATTGAATTCCAATTGAACCATCACTAACAATATTTTGAAGGTATTGTCCATCACCATAATAAGTTACAATACCAGAAGTGGCAGTTATAATACCAGTACTAATCTTAACAAGACCTAAAGTACTGATACCAGTAGTATTAACACTTGAGGAAGTAAGAGATCCACGAACTCTTATGTCACCAGTATCTAAATTAGCAGTTGCATTCGTAGTTCCGATACCAACATTACCAATAACTTCCAATACAGTAGTATTTTCAGTATAAGAACTTATACCAAGTTTAAGATTTCTTTGACTGTTACTGATATACTTAGCCATCGTTATTACTGATTAAGTGTCTCTAGGATAGATGAGATGAATTTCACGTCAGTATTACTACTTGATGATACAACAAGAGAATCTCCAGTTTCAAGAATAAGCTTACCTGCTAGAAGATTCGCAGCATCATTTGCTGGTACTGGGAAACTTTTTAGAATTTCAGTAGTTACGGCAATACCTGCTGTTGTTCTCTCATGAGAAAAACTGATAGTTTGTGTGTCACTACCAATATTGGTGGTTTGTGCTAAAAGGACAATAGCACTATATCCAGTAGGT
>WLWF01000620.1_pt1 | contig 33194 bp, 49 predicted proteins | sample 6718331 | NCBI WGS metagenome assembly WLWF01 (sample SAMN12718692, study PRJNA515312) | sponge metagenome | isolation source: marine sponge | host: Mycale hentscheli | place: New Zealand: South Island, Marlborough, Capsize Point | collected 2003-05-01 | reverse complement strand
GAGGACGAAATACGTAAATTTATAAGTGATTTAGACGAACCAGGTAATGAATGAAAACACAACACAAAATAAAACACCTGTTATATTATGAACTGGTGCGTAGAAATTTTTGGGAGTTTTGTTTGTATTACGACAAACCATTTTTTAGCAAAAGACCTTTTTTAAAAATAATAGCAGACGGTTTCCAAAAAATTGAACGTGGAGACATTAATTCCTTGTCTGTTAGTATGCCTCCAAGAGCCGGTAAAAGTTACATTACGAGCCTGTTTAGTGCGTGGGTGTTGGGTAACAGTCCAATGGAAAGTGTTATGCGAAACACCTGTACAGCGACACTGTATTTAAAATTTAGTTATGACGTTAGAAACATTATTAAAACAGAACTGTTTAAAACGGTTTTTAGTGGTGTAAAACTGTCAGAAGATAAGGCGAATTTATTAGGTTGGAACACTAATAAAAGTAAACAGGTTGGCTATTTTGGTGCCGGTGTTGGTGGCACAATTATTGGTTTCGGTGCTACAAAACTTGCTATTACAGATGATTTATACAGGGGAATAGAAGACGCTTTAAGTGACAACACTAACGATAAAATTATACTGTGGAAAGAAGCAACACACGATTCCAGGTTAGAAAAACAATGTAGTAAAATAGACATTGGCACCAGGTGGTCGGTTAATGATGTAATTGGAAAAAACGTTAAGGAAAACCGGTACGATGAAAGTATTATAATACCGGCATTAGATACAAACGATAACAGCTTCTGCGAGGACGTTATGTCTACTGAACAATACCATGACATTAGAAGTAGAATAAACCCGGATATATGGTCGGCAGAATATATGCAAGAACCAGTTGATATGAAAGGTCGTTTGTTTACTGGGATAAACAAATTAACACAGGAGGAATTTAACCAAATTAAAGACCAGGTTGAAGGCTATGTTGGTTATATAGACGTAGCAGACCAGGGAGTAGATTTTACAGCATTGGCTATTGGTGGTGTTATTGGTAAAGATATTTACCTGGTTGACTACTTATTTACAAGGGATAACACAGACATTACGCTTCCAACCTGTGCAAGTTTATTGGATAAATGGGACGTTAAATTTTGTCGTGTAGAGTCTAATTCAATGGGTGCTATGTTTAGTAGACAGTTAGATAAATTAACTAAAACAAGAGTGTTACAAGTGCATAACACGAAGAATAAAATAACACGTATTATTATGGAAAGTGCGTTTATTTTAAACCATTTTTATTTCGTAAATAACAACCAACATAACTATCACCAGTTCACCCAAAACGTTGAGGGGTTTAGCAAAGAGGGTAAAAATAAAAACGATGACGCACCGGATTGTATTGCCGGTTTAAGTATGTTTATTAAATCTTTATTTAAAAGAAATTACGAATAGTGTTGTTATAACAAATTAAATTTATATATTTGTTGTGTTGAGGGGTTAAAAGAGTATCAGTCAAGTAACCCGACCTAATGTGGAAACAGCAACTAAGGAAACCAAAATTACTCCTCAACATTTTTAAAAATTAAAAAACATAACAACATGAGACCAGGAGACATTATAAACATTAACAGCATACCAGTTATAGAAGTGGTAAGGGAATTAAACAGTAAACCAGTTGGACACTATATTGATTTTTGTATAATGAGAAGCAAGAACGGTACAAATACAAAAATGTACGGTGTAGAAAAAATTGATAACCAGTTCGTAAAACTTGTTAGAACATACACTAAAGACATTTAATTTATGTATTACGTTGAAGTAAATGGTATAGAAAAACAGTTTGACACAGTGGGTGAGGTTTATACCTATTGTGACGAATTGGACGACAAGGGCTTAGACTTTGAAATGTTTGAAGATTGCGAACACTGTGAGGGTGAACAGGAATACGAGGTATTAATTAACTGTATGAAATACCCGGTTGGTGAGTGTTGTGGTGGTTGTACAGAAACGGTTTACTGTGAGGAATGTACAGACGGAAAACAACCTTTATTATTATAAAGATTAAAATTAAATATTATGACAATAGAATTTATTGATTGGTGGTGTAAAAATGGGAATATGAATAAAGCAGAACAACTGTATAGCAAAAAAGCGTCTGCTATTTGTAACAGGGTAGACCCCGATATAAAAATAGTCAATTTATACACAGATATATTGGAAAAGTTAGCATTTAAACATAAACTTCACTTAATGTAATTTTGTATGGAAGACGAAAAAGAAGCAATATTTGTACATTTAATGATAATTGGTTTGGGTTTAATTATGTTGTTTTTAATGACCGTTTTAAACCACAACGGACAAAAGGGTACAAATGTTAAACAAGTGTTAAACAAAACACAACAAAGTAAAGTAAAGTAAAGTAAATTAAATAAATATAATATATGGAAGCAGTGTTTAAGAACCTGGCAATACAATTAGCTACACAGGACGTTAATACTATTATCGGCAATGGTACACATGAAACAAGGGAAACGTTTCGTTACGGACGTTTAAAAGGTGTTTACGAGCATAATACATTTATGTTTTATGATAATAACAAACACTTATACGCAACACAAAGTAAAAATGATGCAATTACCTGGTTAAGTAAACAAATATTTAACCAATAGATTGAGGGTCTACCGGCTCAATATTGTTAACTATTGCTTCGGCTTGTTGCCTACTTATCCCAAAACTAATAACCAGTATTTCAATAGCACTTGCCGGACTTAATAAACCAGTAGCAACACGTTCGGTAACCGTAACCATTGAGGTAACCTGGGCACCGTTTAACGGTTGTACTGCCCTTTCTGTTTCTTCTTTAGGTGCATACCCTAACATATTTCTTGCTTCGTCTGTGTCTATTACACTGTTTTGAACTAATGAAACCACAATAGCAGATTCGTCTTTTAAGTTGTCTTGTAATACCGGCACATGGGAGAAGTCTGCTTTAAGGTGTAAGCCTTCTTTATCTAACCCTAACTGGTGGCTAATTGTGTCATACATTTGGTTGGTTTCCGGGATAATTGTGTCCTGGTAAGACATTTTCATTCCCTCATTAACGTTTGTAAACGTAGCACCTTTAGACTGGCTAAACAGGTAATACGATAAACCATACGCATCTATTATAGCCATTTTATCCTCGGTTAATTCTTCAAACAACATTAAATCTTTTGTTGGGTAAGACATAGGTGTCCACGATACGTCTGCTTCTGTAATTAGTAATTTATCTTTAGAACGTTTTAACCAGTCATTTTGAATGTCCTCTTTTTCTTCCATAGTCATGGGCAAAGAACCCCCCATATCGCTTTTCTTACTGGATAATATACCTATGGCACCTATGTTTTCTAAAAGCACGTTACGTTTATTGTATTGGCTTAATATGTTTGACAGTGGGTATTTTAAAGTGTCTATCCTGTTAACCGGGTTAATTAAGTGTATTCCATCCGGGGTGTTAAGGTATATCATATCCTCAACTTCTATTGTTTCGTATTTTTCTGTGTTGTACCAAAATTCGTAATTCTCTATTAAGCCATCACTTTCTAACTGGTTTAAGAATTTACCGGTTCCCTTTATTTTAATCTTATTACTGGGTAATGGTATTAATAAATTCCTAATATCAAAAGAACGTTTGGGGCAATAAGCAAAACTGTTATTAAATAAGCCATCATTAACAGCTAAACTGTACATTACATCACTCCATGATTGTGTTGGGTTTGGTTTATTTATAAGGTCTTTTATCCAATGTTGTTCAACCAGGTTGCCATCATCATCACATAAATAAGGTTTACCACTGCTCATCATTAAAGCACGTTTATTAATAACCGTCCTTAATTCGGGAATTTTAATATATAACTCGTATGGTTTGTCTGTGTCTATCCAGGTTGGGTCTTTCTTTCCCCAAAATTCAGTATTAACACCGTTAATATACTCCATTAATTTATCGGTTTTACCACTTGTCCACCCGAAAATATTAGTCCAAAAGTTGTTTTGCATCAAAAATTTTTTTATAAATATTAGACATTTAGGTTCAAATTTAGCTAAATTTGAATATATTTCCTTTAATTGTACGTATAATCTATGGAATAAACCGTAAACAATGAAAAAAAATTATAATAATTATTCAGTTAAAACCCATAACACAACCATTAAAGACATGGACTTAGGTAAACGAGAAGTTGCCATTTACCTTAGTACATTTGGCGTAATAGACAGTGATAATGATATGATTGTACGTGGTGCGTTTGAAAAAAGTATTAAAGAACGTGGTGTTGGAACAACCAGTAACAGGCAAATAGCATACTTAAGATACCATGATTGGCAACACCAAATCGGTAAATTTATGTCTTTACAAGAGGACGAAAAAGGTTTGTTTGCTATTGGTAAACTGGGAACCAGTACAAAGGGTGAAGATGCGTTAAGAGATTATGAGGACGGTATTATTACTGAACACAGTATAGGTTTCCAATATATGGAAGACGGTGTTAAATGGGTAGATGATGAAAGTGTTAAGGGTGACGGTTATTACAAAATAAGCGAAGTAAAACTGTTTGAGGGTTCTGCTGTCACATTTGGTGCTAACGAATATACTGAGGTGGTTAGTGTTGCCAAAGCAGAAGAAAAAGAAAACCTGTTTAAAAAACTAACAAAGGAAATAGACATAGTAACAAAAGCATTAATAAATGGTAGAGGTACAGACGAAAGAATGTACAATTTAGAAATGAAATTAAAATATTTGAATGGGCGTTTAATCGACCTTGCAAACACAAATACAGTGAAAAACTCCAAAGCTGTGGAAGTAAAGCAAGTTGACAATAAACCGGTATTTAATTGGAGTAAAGTAGATTATCTTTTATTCACGAAAGACACATACAACGACTACCCACAACAAGCTGTAGACAATGCTAAAAGGGGAATTGAACTAAACCAGGCTGTAAATAATGACTGTGCAACAGACGTTGGAAAACAACGTGCTCAGGATATTGCTAATAAACGTGGTTTATCGTTTGATGTAATTAAAAGAACCTTTTCGTATTTAAGCAGAGCAGAGGAATTTTACAACCCAAATGACACTAAAGCGTGTGGGACAATTTCTTATTTATTATGGGGTGGAAAGTCAATGAAAGCCTGGTGTGAAAAAAAGATAGCAGAAATAGAAAATAACTAAAAACTAAATTTTAAAAACAAATGGAAAATCCAAACATTACACCCGAAGAAGTGGTGTCAAAATTTGAAGCAAAGATTGCTGAAAAAACAGAAACTCTTGTAAGTAAAACAGAAATGGAAGCTTTAAGGGGCGAATTAAACGGTTTAAAAGCGTTAACAGAAAAAGACAACACAGTTGAAATCAAAGAGAAATTGGTTGCCTTAGAGACAAGTTTAAAAGGTTTAAAAGAAGAAACAAAAGTTACACCAGTAGCAAAAAAGTCTTTAGCACAAATCTTAAAAGCTAAATCTGAGGATATTAAAGACGTGGTTAAAAGTGGAAAAGGTAAAGTTTCTTTATCACTTAAAGCACAACAAGACCCGGCTGATATTGGACAAAGAGATGATTATGCTTTATTCTTACCAGGTACGGTTGAAAAACCAGTTAGACAAACAAGAATTATTGACTTGTTTAGAAGAACACCGGTTTCAACGGAATACGTTAAATATAGAGAACAAAACACAGTAACAAGGGACGCTAAAGTTGTTGTTGCGTGTGCTACTTCTACTTCTAACAGTAAGTTAACATGGATTAACAGAACGGTACAAATACAAAAAATTAGAGATTTTGTAGACGTTTGTATTGACATGATGGACGATTATGCGTTCGTTGGTGCACAGGTTGAACAGTTAGTTAACGAAAGTGTTAAGCTAAAAGAAGAAGCAGAAATTTTGTTAGGTACTGGGAACATATTGTCTATTGACGGTATTGCTTCTGAGTTTGACCCGGCTAACGTTTTGGCTCCTTATACTGGTGCTTTCCAATCGGCTACATTAGCAGAATTAACAGCTTCTATGAAAGCACAAATTTATACTTTTGGACAAGAAAACGCATGGGATGCTGACACAATTGTTATGAATTATAACGACTTTGTTAAGTTTATGCACCAAAAGAATAGCGAGGGAGATTACCTTTTACCAAACTTTGTTATGCAAGGTGACGGAATTTTAAACGGTATGAGAATTGTTACTTCTCCACTGGTTAGTGCTAATTCACTATATGTGTTTGATTCTTCTAAAGGTGAAATCTTAGACAGACAAGGTGCTTCGTTAGAAATTAGCTACGAGAACAATGATAACTTCGAGCATGAAATTGTTACTTTAAAAGTTGTTGAAAGATTACAATTCCACGTATCACAAATTGAACAAGATGCGTTTATGAAGTGTACTGATATTGCTACTGCTTTAACTGCTATTACTTCTGCATAATTTTAACATTTAAAAAACAGTTATGGAAACAATTAAAATAAAAATACTTAGAGCATACGGTGGTTTTAAAAAGGGTGACAGTTTTGAGGTAGACCAAAAGACAGCCGACTTCTTTATACAGAACCAGGTAGCGAAAAAGGTTTGTGACGGTGACTGCAAAGAATGTGAAGATTGTAAAGGTAAAAAGAAGAAAAAAGCACCTGTAAAAAAGACAACCAAAACAACTAAAAAAGCCAGTCCTAAAAAGAAATAGGACTGGTTTTAAACCTGTAATATGAGTTTATTAAACATTACATATAGCGATTTCGGTAAAGGAAAATATGAGTTACATAGTGGTATGTATGAGCAAACCAAAATAGACAGTTATATAGATAAATACGAGAAACAATATTTAATTAAATTATTAGGTGTTGAACTGTATAAATTATTTATTGCTGACCTGGTTGCCGGTGTACCACAGACAACAAAATATTTAGACCTTTACAACCCATTTGAATATGACGATGCTACTTGTTGGATAACTATTTCGGAAGGAATGGTTGACATGGTTAAGGGGTTTATTTATTTTCAGTATTTAAAAGACCAAACTAACCAAGTTGCTGTGAGTGGTAACGTTAGACCACTGGGTGAAAATAGCGAAAATGTAAGTACATTAAATTCTATGATTTACACCAGGTATAATGAAAGCGTTAAAACATTTAAAGCGATACAGCGTTTTATATGTGATAACAATAGTAATTATTTAGATTATAACGGAATAAGTATAAGGTTAGCAAATTGGATATGATTGATAGCAGTAATTATATAAAAGAGCTTATTACAGACATTAACTGTTCTTTGTTGGGTACTTATGACCCAAACACTAAAAGAACGTCTGTATGCGACACTAAATGGGCAAGGGTTGGCAAAATTGTCAAAGATGCCCAAGACGTGGAATTTAGAATTACTGAAATAGATTATGATAATTGGTTAATTGCTGAACCGGTTTTAACTGGTGAACAGGTGTTAGACGGTTTGTTTTATATTCAAGAACCGTTTTTTATAACCGGTACAAAGTTAGCAACCAATAGAGAATGGACAATAGCTGACGTTAATTTGGAAAACAAAACTCCCCTAATTTGGTTATTAGAAATAATAAGTGAAACAGGTTATGGACGTGGAAGTAGTTTAGAAAGGGACATTGAAACCAGGTTATTTTTCCTGGACGAAACAGACCCTCAACAATATTACACGAAAGACCACAGGGAACAAGTTGTGTTGCCAATGCAAAAGTTAATGAACCAGTTTTTAGAGGTAGTTAATAAAAACCGTATGTACGAAACAGTTGATAATTATAGATACAAAACGTTTAGTCGGTTTGGTGTTGAACAGGACAAAGGTGTAATTGAAAACATACTTGACGCAAATTTATCGGGTGTTGCGTTAGAGTTAACGTTAACCCGGTATAAAGAAAATTGTAAATGTTAAATATTAAAATTAAAATAAAATGATAGGATGTGATTGTAATGCCGGTTTATCCAATACAGGGAGACCGAATTGTGTACCAATTTTTGGTATCACAAGCAGTTTGATAATTGTACCAATATACGCTAATGACGGTACAAAAAATGGAATTAATTTAGCGAGTGCTTTACCAACATGGTCTGACCTGGTAAACGATGATGATGCTTCTAAAAGGTGGTTTCCTTTACCGGCATTTGAAAACGTAGAATTACCAAAGTCTGATTCGTTGTTTGAAGAAGCAAATAGTGGAAGACAAGTTTACTTAAGACAAGGGAAAAGAAGTTTTGCCGGTGAGTTATGGGCAGAAGATTCTACACCAACTTTCTTAGGTAAATTAGCGAAGTCAAGATGTGTAGATTTTGGTATCTATATTGTTGACGTTTTAGGGAATTTAATTGGTTCTCAAGAGGGTGGTTATTTATACCCAATCCCAGTAGACAACCCAAGTTTTGACCCTAAATTTTCTTTTGCTACTGATAGTACAACTCAGAAAATTATGTTAGGTTTTGACTTTGACAGGTTGTTTGATGAGAGCACAATGTATATGATTAATGTTGAAGAAGCCGGACAAGACTTTACACAGTTAGAAGGTTTAATTGACGTTAATTTATTGTCGTTGGCTGTAACTACTTCAAGTGCTTCTTTTAGTGCTTCTTTAGACTACGGTACAGCTTTAAATAAGATTGTTTATAAGGGTGCTACAAGCAATGCTGACTGGTCAATTAAAAACAATACAAGTGGACTTGCAGTTTCGGTTACTGGTGTAACTGAAAACCCTGACGGAACATACGCATTAGCATTCGCTACTCAATCAGCCGGTGATGAACTTGCTGTGTCGGTTGCTAAACAAGGTTATGACGGTTCTGCTAAAGCTACAATTTAATGGATATAAAGGTTGGGAATGCTTCATTTAATAAAGAATACTTACAAAGTATTAAAACGTTAAAAGAAGCATACAACTTGTTTCCAGGTTTTGACAAACGAGTAGTTGAACAAGCATGGAATAAGGTTAAACCAAAACGCAAAAAAAAGTCGTCTAAAATATCCGACTAATTAATAAGGGGGTGGACGTGTCTATCCCCTTTTTTATTTAAAACCAACACCAATAATAAAGCAATATGTTATGAGTTTTAAAACACCAGTAGAGGAACAGTTAAATAAAGCAATTATGCTTAGTGATTCTATTGCCTGGTTTGAAACACATACAGAAGAAGTAAAGCAAATTATTTTAGATTACATACGTGACGACCAATTGTATGAAGGTGTTGACAGTAATAACAGTTTTATCGGTTTTTATAGTTATTGGACAGAGGTTATTTCTAATGGGAAAAAACGTATGGGAGACCCATATACATTAGAAGATACTGGTGCGTTTTACCGTTCAATGTTTATAAAGGTTTTTAATGACAGTATTGTTATAGATGCTGACTATGTTAAAATGGAAGACCAAGACTGGTGGAGAATTGATATTTTAGGTCTAACGGAAGAAAATTTAGAAAATTATGCTGAACTGGTTAAGGACAATTTTATTACCTACGCAAGACGAGTATTGGAACTCGATTAAAGAATTACCACTGTATAACTGGATAAAATGTAATAACGGTTTATTAGAGTTTACAAGGGTTAACAAACGAGGTAATAAAATAAAAGATTTAGAATGTTGGGAAAACTTGTATAATGAATATCTAAACGAATTTGGTTTAGATGATAGATATAAAAAATATTTACAGGCAAAGAAAAAAAAAGCCATAATACAAGCAGAATACATTTTAAAAAAAGATAAATTTAAACTGACAGAAATTGAAATACAAAACCAAAGAATTAAAGACCTGGAAATGTATTTTGGTAATGGACAGAAAATAGAAATAGTGTTAACCTGGTTAGGAAAATTTTTAGGATATAAAGTAGACCCAAAGAACACCACAGTTATGGAATACTTTACAATATTAGAAGAATATGGCAAAGCAAATAAAACGTAGTGAGATAGCTGAAAAAGACTTATACCAAGATATAAGACAGTCAGCAATTGAAACGATAGAACATATAGAGTATTTAAACGAGACTTTAAAAGACACAGCACAGGTTATAAATAAAAACCTTAAAAAGCCATTAGAAAGCACCTTAGACAGCATTAACAGTTTAAACACTGGTGTAGAAGCTATGAACAACACAATGGAACAATCCGTTAAGTTAGACAAAGCAAAATCAGAAGCATTAAAAACCCAGTACAAAGCAGAACAAGAACTTGAAAAATTAAAACAACAAGAAATAAAAACTGAGGAACAACTTATTAAGTTAATGAAACAAGAGTTAGCCTTAGAAGTTAAAGAGCAACAACAGTTACAAAAAACATTAAAAGCCAAAGAACAAAACAAAAGGTTAACAGACCAGGAAATAACTGACAAAATTAAAGCACAAAGGTTAGCACAGGAACGAAAAAAAGCGTTAACAGATGAGTTAATTTTACAGGATAAAAGTGCCGGGACATTAGAAAAGTTATCAGCACAAAGTAGAAAATTAAGAAGGGAACGAGCAAAGTTAAATTTAGAAACGGTTGAAGGCAAAAAACGTTTAAAAGAAATTAACGAAGAACTTGACGAAAATAACGATGTTATTAAGGAAAATTCCGATGCCTTAAAAAAACAGAAGTTAAACGTAGGTAATTACGCTGACAGTTTAGCCGGTGCTACTGGTGAACTGGGTGGTCTTATTAAGGGTGTTAAAGATAGTATTGACGGTATTAAGGCACAGGCTAAAGCATTTATGTTACAAGGGAAAGCCGCAGATACCAGTGCTAAAAAATTAAGGTTAGTTGGAAAGGCTTTAAAGGCAACCGGTATCGGTTTAATAATTGCTTTACTGGGTTCTTTAGTAGCTTCATTTGGTGACACCAGGGAAGAAGCACAAATGATGGGAAACACATTAAAAAAGATAACCGGTTCTATTAAATTAATTGGTTCTGCTGTACGTGGTTTCTTTGAAAATTTTGGTTTAAAATGGGAAGCATTTCAGTTAAAAATGGAACTGGGTATTGCTAACATTAAAAACCTGTTTGGAGGTTACGATGATGAAGTAACAGCACTATTAAAAAGACAAGCAGAGGTAAATAAACAGATAGAAAAGAACGCTACAATTAAAGTTGATTTAAGCAGTTTTGCTGACATGAGTACAGCAATAGACAACATAACCAGGCAAACATATTTATTAGAAAATGCCATGGCAATAACTAACCAGGAGATAGAAAAATTACGTGGTGAGGAAGAATTGTTAAGTGAAAAAACTGGTGATATGACACTTAGTTTTAGAGACCAGTTACAAGCACAAAATGAATATAACAAAGTAGTTGAAAAAAGAGTTGGTTTAGAAAAACAATTAGCAGAACAAAATGTAGACTTACAGGCTGAAAAAATAAGATTAAGTTTAATACAAGCCGGTAGAGAATACAGTATTGAGCAAATAAAAAACCTGGAATTTTTACAAGCCGAAGCAGACTGGGTTAAAATAAATAGTGACAACCTAAACGAGTTGGCAGATGCTAAAGTAAGTGTGACGGAAAAGGAAAACGAATTAAACACTTTACAGGCAAAAAATGCCATGGAAAGGCGTAACACATTAAAGGACTTATTTGAGAAGGAATTAGACTATGCTATTGACGCATTTGACGTACAAAAAACAATTAATGAAAGGGTTATAAATGATGAACGTACAACATTAGCAGAACGTGAAGCATTAACAGAAGAAACAAGACGTTTAGCAGAAAGTAGTTTTGAAAACCAAATTGGTTTAGTAAATGGGTACACAAAACAAAAAATAGACTTTGAATCATTATCTAAAATGACAGATGAAGCAGAAATAAGACGTACATTAAAAAAGAACAATTTAAACGAAACAACATTAACCAGGATATTAGAAATAATAAAAGAGCGTAAACTGGTTGAACAAGATTTAGCAGACCTGGAAAACGAAAATAACGCCAAACGTTTAGCAATGCTTAAAGAGATTAACACCAGTAAACAAAACATAGAACAAGACGACTTTGATTTAAGCATAGAATTACTTGAAAAAGAATTTGACACAGAAAGGGAATTAAGGACAGAAAGTTTAGAGGACGAAAAAATAAAAGGTGCCGAAAGTATTAAACAATTAAAAGCCAGGTTAGACCAAATAAGGGACATAAAAGTTAAGCAGTTAAAAGACCAAGCACAGTTTGAAAAAGATGCCTTAAACTTAGAGGTAATGGAAGAGGAAGAACGTGCCCAAAAGAAAGAGGAAATAGACCGTAAATTGGCTAATGACATTATCCGTTTAGACCAGGAGGTTTTAGACGAAAAAAAGGAAATTGATAAAGAGGAAGCTGAGCATAAGAAAAAAACAGAAGAAGAAGCAAGGGAAGATGCTAAAAAACGTGTTGACGAACAGATTGCTATGTTACAAATGTTAACAGAAGTTGCCAACGATTTAGCCGATAAACGTATAGCAAAAATAGATGAAGAAATACAAGCCAGTCAAGAACGTTTTAGTACATACCAGGAGTTAGCAAAAAATGGGAATATTTTAGCTTCACAAAGTATGGCAGAGGAACAGAAAATTATGGCAGATGCACAAAGGCAAAAAGAAAAAATGGAACGTAATAAACAACGCATGGCATTAGCCAGTTCTGTTCTACAAACCTATTTAACCAATAGCCAGGACGAAACAGTTGAAAACCCATTAGCCAAAACAATAACTGACACTGTATTGTTAACAGAATTTATTAAGTCGTTACCAACGTTCTTAGACGGTACTGAAAACACTGGTTCACATGGACAAGGTGTTGACGGAAAAGGTGGTTTCCATTCTATATTACACCCAAATGAAAGAGTATTAACCAAAGAACAGAATAGAAAAATAGGTGGTTTAAGCAATAACGAGTTAAGTGATTTGGCACACAATTATCATACTGGGCTTGTGAGGGACATTTCAGACGGTGTAATCGTTTCAAATGGGTTAACCGGTACAAACCTATTGATAGATAAATTAAGTAGCTTAGAAGACACAATACGTAATAAACCGGAAAGTAATATAGAATTAGAACAAATTATTGACGGTGCTATGGCAATAACAAGAACAACCAGGAAAGGTAATACAAAAATTTATAACCGTTATAGAGTATAATAAATGAGACACTTCTTAAATAATATACCAGTTAGTCCACGTAATGTTTTGGAAATAGGTTTAAGCACCGATTATACAGGCAACCCGGACGTGTTAAGTATTGACACAGATACAATTATTTTACCAAGAGAAGCAAAGGATTTAATCTTAAGCCATGTTTCTACACAGGGGGTTTTTGAGGGAATACCATATAGGATTGAAACCAGTGGTGGAGTATCGTTAGAATATTATGTTGATTTAACGGAGGGTACTGTTTACCGAGATTATGAAATAGAAGTTAAAATTAAGAAACGTAAAGGCAGTGACAATTTCTTTGAAAATGCTGACGGTTTAAGTTTTGAATTAATGAACAGTAAAGGGGTTAATTTTAACCTGGTAGATATTCCGTATTTAATTATCCCCGACAACCAGGCTGAAATCGGTATAACATTAGCCATTTCAATATATGTTTTAACTAAAGAATCAATACAAGCAACTAAAGACCTGGTAACAACATCAAGAGATTTTATAGAAGCTGTATCACCAAACATTGGTATTCCACCAGTTCCACCCACTGGGGAAATTATATCGTTAGGGTTAGCAGTATTGGCACAATTAGCGTACACCATAGCAGTATATGGTGCATTGCTTAAAATGGTTAGACAAATGTTTGAATTATTGTTTCCAAAGGTTAGGGAATACAAGGGTTCAACGGTTAAAGATTTATTAGAAAAGGGGTGTTCTTATTTGGGTTACACTTTTCAAAGTACATTAATAGATGCTAACAGTAATTTAACTGTTATGCCGGTTCCAATGGTTAAGGAAAAGAAAAGTATTTTTGATTATATACAAAACGACCTAAATTTTAGCTTTACAAAGGGTTATCCCAGTGCTATGGATAGTGTTGCTACACTGGGTGAATTAATACGTGCTATTGAAATATGGTTTAACGCACGAACAAAGGTTAACAACGGTATTGTAGAAATAGAACGTAGAGATTATTGGCAAAATATAACCAATAACACCACAGTTCCGGCATTAAATGTACAAGACTCCAGGCAAAATGAGTACATATTTAACACTGATGAGGTTTTTAAACGTTCTTACGTCCATTACAGGGTAGATTATTCTGATACACATACGTTAGATTTCTTTGACCCAACAGATGCAGAGTTTAGTACAGAACCGTTAAACGTTATAAACAGTGATTTAGTTAGTATAAGGGGGTTAAATGATGTCAATATACCGTTTGCATTAGGTGTTAGAAAAAATAGCTTAAATTGGATAGAAAAATTTGCTAAAGGTTTCTTAAAAACGGTTGACAGTATAACTGGACTTTTTGGGGGTGGAACAAGTTTTGAATCACAGATAACGAACCGAGTTGGTGTTACACAGGTATCACAGCAATTTTATTCCACAACGAAAATATTATGGGCAGTAAACGGTAAACAACCGGATAATTATACAAATTATTTAAAAGCCGGTAACATTTACAACCAGTATCATAAGATAAATGAAATTAACATAAACGGTTATAAAATATTTTCTGATGTCCCTGTAAGGTTACGAAGTGAAGAATTTATATCTTTGTTAGATAACAATTTTGCGTATATTAACGGGGTTTTGTGCGAAATTTTAACTATAAATTACGTAGATGAAGAAAGTAAAGCGATAATTTCGTATAAACAACCGGACAATTATGCACAAGGAAAGGTTGAAATAATAACTATAAACGATTAAGATGGACTACAAAGCACAGTTTGATAATATAAAAAGTTTAAATAAGCAACTTGAAGAAATTACAATGGCTCAAAACCAGGCTTATAACAATCTTCCACCGGAAATATACGAAAAAGTTAAGGAACAACACCTGGATATGAATAGGTTAATAAGGGAGTTTAAAGGTGGTAACACAAATGCTTTAAATGAATTGGTTAATAAGTACATAAATAAGAAATAAGATGCCTGTAATCATTAAAAATAGCGTTTATACTGATAATTTTGGTTACTCCGGTACAACATACAAAGGGAATGCCGGTGATAAATTTTCATTACAGGTTACCATTGCTGAACAAATTAGAATAACAACACAAAACAACCCATTTACATTTGACCCAGTGTTAAAAATATTAACCAGTCCGGCAGTTAGTTGGGTTGACGAGGGGTTAAGACCAGGTGATTTTTTAACGATTATAAGATACAGTTCAGCCGGTGGTGTAAGGCAGTTTACAACAACAGAGGTTAGCAGTGTAACAGATACAGAATTAAATTTAACAACATGGGTTGAGTTGTTGCCAAATGGTTTATCTATTTTTTACGATATATCAGACGGTGATATTATGGTTGTGGTTGCTACAAGTACAGCCGGTGGAACATCACGTAGAAGAAGTGATTTACAGTTAAGGTTTAACCATAGTTTAAATGACCAACAAGGTAACACAGCCAGTTTAATAGACGGTGAAACAACCAGTGTCATATATAATAATTTACAAACCGTTCCAGTTAATGGTTCGGTTACTGGTTTAACAGTTGGGAACCAAAGTGGACAATTTTTAGAGAGTAGTTTTATACAGTACAACGGTTTAGACGATGACGGTTTTAACGAATATACGCTTAATTTTAATTTTATTAATAGTGGTATATATGACAGCAGTTGGTTTGCGTTGGGTGACTGTTTAAAAGTGTATTTAGACGGTCTTTGGAGTAGTTATCCAGGTGAGGTTTTTAACAGGCAAGAATTTAACATAGACCAACAATCAAACACAGGTTGGTTTAATGAAGCAAATAATTTAAGCGTTAATAACGGTTCAACAGTAACACCGGTTACGAACTTAAATTACAACACAACAGAAACAGATATTGTCTTTGTTGTTGCACTGGGTTCAGCAACCGTTAATGATATTGGAATTGGTGGTGGTTATGTAAGTATAGATGACTCTTACTATAAAAACAGACCTGAAAACCAAAGAAATATAACTGTATCATTACCAACAACCAACACATTCACACAGGGAACAACATATACAAGTTTGCCAGGTATTGGAACATATAATAGCAGTTCATGGGAAATAGAAATAGTAAGCACCCAAACAGTCGGGCAAAACGTAATCGTAAACGCAAAATGGAAACCAGGTAATTTAGCAAACTTTTTTAGCAATAGGACAGACGGTGACAGGTTGTTTAGATTATGGGTTAGAGTTGGTAACATAAACCATTTAATTTATGACAAGCAATTAAGTTTCGAACAACCGGTTGGAGGTGAATTATTGTTAACTAACAATTACGGTTATTTAGACCATTCAGAAAACGTTGATACTGCCATAGGTAGTGCTTATGATTTCCAGGCAGATACAGAAGACGATATTGCTTATTATGGGACGTTTAATTTAGATAAATACTTTACCGATTACCAAAGTATAAACCTTAGAGTAGAAGCGTTTAATAGTGTTACAAACGACACATTTACATTACAGCAAACAAATTTTAATTTTAACAGTGTTACGTACCAAAGTAGCACAGGAAAATATTTATTCAACCAGGTTAGCACAATAAATACAGAACTCCCAACAACCAGTTTAAAAAGGGATGCAAAAGTATTTTTAACAGGTGTTGACGACACAACGACTTATGAGGTTGCTGTTTATTATCCATTTTTATTAAATTGGAAATACTGGTTAGACTTATTAAATGCCAGTACAGATTTTGCACCAACACAGAACCAAAACTGGGAACAGTACGATAATTTAACTAATTGGAGTATTCGTACAACGGTTGAACTGGTGAAAGAAAATTTGGGGTTTGTAGCCAGTAACACAATTGTTGACAAACCGTATGACTATGAAGACAATATTGCCAGTGATATAACTTTAAAATTACAATCAAATAATAGCATAGTTACAATTATGCCGGAGGGTGAACAGTTGTATATAGAATCAACACATACGTTATTAAACGGTAACTGGAACCAGGCGAGAGTATGGGGAATGATAACAGTTGAACCAAAGGAAAGCAGTCCTCGTTTTATGTGTTCAACGATTGTACCGTTTGACAATAATGGAAGTAACCCATTAACACCGTTAACCGGTTTACTATGTGATGTTAGTTATCCTCTACCAAATGTTGCTATTTTAAAATGCAAGTTTAACCCTAACATTATAGACACCAGTAATGGAGTTAAAATAACTGCTAAAATTAAACAGGGTTGTGATGATATTGTAGAAGTTGGTAAACTAACCACAGCAGACGAACAAAAGGAAACAACATTAGATGAAATAAAAATTAAGGCATAAATTAAAACTAAAAAAAATGGGACAAAAAATAAATGAATACAGCTTAGAACGTTTTGCGTTTGGTGACGATGATTATTACGATATTGATTACTGGGACGGTTCAGCATACCAAACAGCTAAAATAAAAGGTATAACAATAAAAAATGCTTTATCCGGTGGTGGTGCCGGTGATGGTAATATTTATGCTAATGACGGAACAGTAACAGCAAACAGGACTTTAGACGGTGGTTCTTACGAATTATTATTAACTAATTTAGGACTAATAAAAATAAGCAGTACAGCAACCGGTGCTGATAATATAGAATTTGAAGTTAAATCACAAAGTGGAAACAAGTCTTTTAGCATTAAAGATTCGGCAACAAATATTTCATTGTTTAGTGTAGAAAACGGTGTTGTAAAAATTAACAGTCAATACGGTTTACCGACTGGAAACGGTTTGGCAAACCAGGTTGTTAAAACAGATGGTTCGGGTTCTTGGGGTTACGGTGTAACACAGGACAATGGAACAACGGTTGGGATAGGAACAGCACCACAATCATTCGCAAAGCTAACCATAGACGATAATGCTTATACTAACATGGTTCATTTAACACAAGATAGACCAAACAGTTCAGCACTATATGTTAAACAAGCAGACAACACAGCAACCAGTGGGCGAAATTGCTGTATTAAAACGGTTGCTGTCGGTGTACCTGGGACAAACCTGGTTAATACTTCTATTGCATTAGGCAGTGATTTATTAGACACCACGCAAGACGTTAAGGGAATACAAATTTACAACACATTAGAACAAACAGCTGATACTTATATTGGGTTAGATTCTTATAGCAGTGGTAAATTTAATTTTCAAACTGGTGTTAGAAGTAGAATTAGTGACGAAACATATACTTCTGCAATTGGTGTTTTGGGTTGGATAGATTACCAAAGTGGTACTGAATGGACAGCACCAAATAATAAAGCAGTTGCCGGTTCTATAACTTTTGCACCAGGTGTAACAAGTTTAGACCAAAATGGGACATTTGCTTGTTTTTCAGCAACAACACAAAACCAGTCAGGTTTGCAAGTTGACGAAGCAATTTGTTTCCATGCTTATCAAATGACAACCGGTTTAGCCGGTTCAATATATGATACTGTGTACGGTGTTAAAATAGAATCACCACAAGCATTAGCAGAGGGTGTTATTAATAAGCATTACGGTATATGGCAAAGTGGTTCGGGAAGCAATTATTTTAACGCTGATACTGGTATTGGTTTAGACCCTAATAATTTAAGTTTATTACAGATAGATTCTAATACAACCAGTAAAGCAAGTATAAAATTAACACCCAGTTCAGCAGTTGACGTAGCAAGTCCAGTTGACGGTGATTTATGGTATAATGGAACAAACCTAAATTTTAGAAACGGTACAACAACGACTGATTTATTAGGTGGTTCAACAAGTGGTGGAGGTGCTACAAATAGCATACACAACACAAATGCCGGTGACGTAGATTTATACGATGACGGTATTGTTAGAATATGGTTAGACGATGGTTCAAGTGACGATATTGAATTAGAAATTACTAATTTTGGTTCAAGCACTTCAAGCACATACCATGTGAGTTATACTAATTTTGATGGAAGTTCAACAAGTACAAACATTGTAGATTTAAACGAAAGTGGTGCTACATCTATTTCAACATTAGACTTTGATTTTGGTACAGATGAAATAATGAAATTAAGAATTTGGTCACCACGTTTGGGACTGGGTGCCGGGAGTGGAAGTGGTTTCCCTTTTTACGAGGTTACAATTATTAAATCAAGTTCTTTATATACTGGTTTTCCTGTAATTACAAGCGTAATTAAATCTACTTCTTAAAAAGTTTTGTAAATTAAAACCGTTTATTTTTAAATACAAAAAACTAAATTTGATTAATATGGAAAAACAAGACAAAAAACAGACAGAAATTGTAGAACAAATTAGTTTAACAGTTAATGAAGCAAATGGGTTAATTGATATTTTAAATATAGCAGTTAAAAGCGAGGGGTTACCAGTTGCAGAATTTTGTTTTATGATACAGAAAAAAATACAAACCCAGTTTAATAAATAGAATAATTATGTCCGACTGTTTAACTATAAATTTATATTACAATAATGGTGACCGGGTTAACCTGGAATGTACAAATTATGGACAAACCGTAAATGGAAAAGACACATGGACAGTTGATATTGACTATTTAGAATATGGTATTAAAACGGTTTTTATTTGGTTTGGTGGTGTTAAGGGTTGGCAGTTTACAGAAACAGCACCAGGTGTTATCCCTGTGACGGTTGTTACATTAGTACGTAACCCAACATTAAACCCCGATTTACCAACATACGAAAATGGAATTACGTGGGGTTTTCCGTTTAATTACACTGATGTGATACAAGGTTATATAACAAGTCCATGTGCTGATTTTGATGCTTTATGTTGTATGAAATTCCAGTTAAGGCACTATGATGGAACGTACACAATTGCTCAACCGGAGTTGGTTGTACCGAACAGAGAATGGAGGGGAAAACCTGTTTATTCTATACAGGTTGTAGACCGTATTGGTTTACCGGCACGACCATTTTATTTATGGTATGGAAGCAGTTGGAGATTAACAGTAACAACAGAGGGAATAAACGGTTCTACTGTTAGTGGTCCAGGTGTTATTGATAGAGAATACTTCCCGGCAACAGCCGGAAACGGTGATTGCCCAGTTTATTCAGAGGGTTATAAGTATAACGCATTTTTTTATAACCGTTCTTAATTAAATAATATGGCATTTATAATAGATTATACAGACCCAAAGGCATTAGCACAGGTGTTAGCCTTTAAGTGTTTTGACACTTGTTGTTGTTTTGAATTACACATACAAAGCAGTGACCCAGTATCGTATGATGTAGTTAAAGCAGACAGCACAGGTAGAGAATTAAATGGAAAATGTGTTTGGGAATTTACGTATAACGGTGTTCTTTATTATGTTTGGTTTTGGATTCAAACAGGTGAGGTAGATACTTATTCATGGGTAATAACCAACGTGCCGGAAGGTGGTGTTGTTAGCACTTCCACAGTTTTGGCAATAGTACAGAACCAAAGTTTGGCAATAGATTGCCCTATAAGTGGTTCATTTATTGGTGACCTTAACTGGGTGCCAACGAGTGGAGCATTAACTATTAACTCACACCCATGTCCAACAGACATTTGCAATAGCTTATGTGGACAGGTTTGTATAGATTTCTTTGAATAATGGCAACAGTATGTGAAAATATAAGCAATATAATTCCGAACGGAACATTGCACAATAATAGACCAGTTTATGATATTACATTAACCGGTAATTTAGCAAGTTATTCACCAGGTAGAATAAGATATGATAACGGTCGTTGGGAGTTTTATTGTACGTCCGGTGGAAACCTGGTGTTCGCAAGTGCAACACAGCAAACGTTAGCCGGTTGTCCAAAGGAATTAGATTTTAACGACAATAATGGGCAACAAGTCCCGGAGGGTTATGTGTATCCATTTTTATTGGTTGATTGTGGGTTTTGTACTATTTACGAAGAAAGGATATTTGAGGTGTTTGAAAGTGTTAAAATACCTGGTGAGTTACCAACCATAGAACATTCTGAACCGTTTAAGTGTTGCGATGAAAGGTTGTTAGTTTTAGCACACCCAACAGAAAACGAAACCTGGAAAAATGATATTACCAGTTGTTGGATTAAATTAAGTGGTGCTAATGATACGGTTAATTTTAAGCTAACTAAAGACGGTGTTGACACAACATACCAACCAACAGCAATTGAGTTTCCTAACGAACCTTTTTCGTATTATGCTACAATCCCATGGCAAGACGTTTTAAATAGTGAGGGAATTGGTTGTTATAAGATAGAAGTAGAATTTAATATTAGTGGAATAAGTGGTGTTAATACCTGGGCAATATACCAGTTAAAAGAATACAGTTTAGCAACAGCACAAAAAACGGTTAGATTAAGGGTTAATTTTAATTTAAAACAAGCAATAGAGGGCATAGATTTTACTGATGCTAATGTAGAAGATACAATAAGGTTTTTCGGTTTTATTGGTAACAGACAACCAAACATGGAAATTGACAACCTGGTTTATAGCGATAGGAATATTAAAAGTGTTGTTAGAGAAAACCTTAACACATACGAAATAAACAGTGACCCATATACAGAAACGTTAATTAGCTTTTTAAGTAACCTTTATTTATTAAGCGAAAACGAATTATTTATAAGTGATTATAATAGTTTTAACCACAGCCATAAAATTTTAGACATACCGGTTATTGTACAAGAATCACCGGAAATAGATTACCTTGAAGCATACCAACGTAAAGCAGTTTTAACGTGTGTTGTTGGTGATAAGAATAAAAACAAACGAACATATTATTAAAACCTGGTGTTATGAAGATAGAAATTAAAGGAAATTATTTAGTTATAGAAAAAACTGTTAACGGTTTATTAAAGACATTTGAATACCCACAGGGGAACAGTGTTTATTTTACACGTTATAACGACACAGGTTTAAAGTTTATTGAAATACTGAACACAATACACAACGGAAAAACATACGTTGCTGTAAGCGACTTAAATGCCGGTATAATAGTCGATGAAAATAATGTTGCTTATACATTAACAACATTAACTGAATTATTACAACAATACACTGGAACTTTTGTAGGCACTAACATAAAAGAAATATCGTAATGGAAATTAATTTAATGACATTAGCCGGGATTGTAATAACAATTTTATTGTCTATCGTTGGTTGGTTTATAAGCCGGTTAATACACGATGTAAAGGATTGTATTAGCGAAACAGGTAAGAACAAAGGTCGTATTGATTTAATCGCTAAACAGCAAGAAAATGACGTTAAACGTATTGAAAGCACAACGAAACAAGAATTACAAGTGTTAACGAAAAACGTATGTAAATTAAGCGACAATGTTAATGACCTGGTGTTGTTACTTGCTGAAAAAGGTATTAAAAAATGAAGTTAATTAATTATATAAAAAAACTTATTAATAGGAAAAGTAACGAAAGCTCTAAACGTTTTGTTGCTTTAACTTCTTTAATACTGGTTTGTTATGCTACGATAAGATTTACAACAGAACAGAATGTTGTGTTGGTAATAGCAGAATTATTAGGGTTTATTTTGGTTTTATTTGGTGTTGCTGTATGGGAAAATATAAAAAGGAATTAGGTTTTATTTTATTACTGGTTGTTATTTTAACCAGTTGTTCACCGGTTGCCAGGTTTACCAGGTTAGTAAAAAAACACCCGTATTTAATACAACAAGACACAGTGACAAAAGTGGACACAATACGAATAAATGTCCCTTTAGAAACAGTTGACAGTGTATTCCAGTTAGACACATTCTTAATAGAATTACACGATACAATAACAGTAACAAAAGACCGTTTAAAAGTGGAAATTTTTAGGGTTAATGATAGTATTATTATAAATGGTAAATGTGACACAGTGTATATTGACAAAATTATAGAGCGTAAAATACCTGTTAAATATTACCAGGTAGAAACAAACACCTGGAAAGATTATAAAAAGTATGCTATAATCGGTATATCTATATTGTTTTTAATTATAGTGTTAATTCTTATTATTAAATTGCTACAAGTTTTAAAATAATGGCAACACAGGTTAAAAAATACACAGATAAAGAACTGTTAAACAGGGTTAAAGAATTACATAATTTTAAACGTATTCCACGAAACAGGTGGATAATCGGTGTTAGAAGTAATGAAGACGCTTATAATACGTATGACGACAAGTTTTACGAGTTTGAGGGTGAAAAATTTATAAGGGTTTTAACCGGAACAACCAATGCCGGTGCCGGTGTTTTAAGAGGTGGTTTTTTAAAGTATAATAAAAAAGGTGTTGCTGTACTAAAGGCAGACGAATGGTATTATAACGTTTGGAGTTATGGTTTACACAGGGGCAAAATGCCGGCATTAAGACAGGTTGGAAAACGTGTTAAGGTGTACAGGGACGGAAATAAAAACCGTAAAATAGAAAATATCGGTGACTGGGAACTGGGTTGGTTTGGTATTAATTACCATACGAATACATATAATTTTAGCCTTGCTAATTTAAAGGTTGTTAAATGGTTTATTGGACATTGGAGTGCCGGTTGCCAGGTTGTTAATGACCGTAAAAAGTACAAAGAACAATTAGATTACTATAAAAACGCATACGAAAAAGGTTCACAAATAATGGTTTCTTATTGTTTGTTAGAGGAATTTTAAAACAGATGTTTGTTGTTGTTCAATTGGTGTTGGACAGTGGGAAAGGGGTTAATTAATTAAGTTTAATTGCCCTTTTTCTTTGCCTTAAAAACCAACAAATGATGAACAAGTGTTCAACAAATTATTTTTTTTCTTGATTTATTCTTTGGTAATAAATTAAATTTATATACTTTTATGCCTTAACAAATTTAAAAACATAACAACATGGCAAACGAATTTAACAAACAGGCATTAAGAATTTTAACTATTTTACAACCAAAGGTTGAAAAATATAACGTTTACAGTGTAAGGGCAGATTATAACTGTATATCCTTACAAATGGTTATTAACAGTTATTTATTAAGTTACTTAAAAAAACACAGGTGGAAAATAGATATTTCTGACAGTGGTTATATAGAAGCAACAAAAAATATCGGAGGAACTGTAATAAGGTTTTTAATGACAGATTAATTATGAATGGAGGTAGCATTAGAAAAGAAATGTTTGAAAATGGTTGGATTAGCAGACGGTTATTTAAAACAGGTGGTATCTCCATTGACCTTTATTATTTATGGATAAACAATGTTGACATTAACGAACAAGACCCAGTGTATATAAAAGACGGTTATTTAGATAACGTAACATTAGAAACACAGTTGGACACGTATGTTGAACAGTTAAGGGAAATAGAACAAACCAGGTACATTGATAAAACAGATAAAAAATATGTAATTGACCAGGTTAGGACGTTAAAAGCAATTATTAATATAAAAATAGAACAAAGCAATTAATTATGAAAAATATAATAAGAAAAATACTGGGTATTAAAACCAAAAAAAGAACAGTAAATAAGAAAAATAAAATGTTACCATTTGGACGCATGAGTTTAATACACGCATGGGAAAAACCAGTTAATGATGACATTACAATTAGAAGCAATTTTAACAGGGAATTATATTACAAATATTTAAACCATACAAAATGAAATTAAAACCAACACCAGGAGCAACACAACCAAAGAAAATGAAACTTGAATTGGAGTTATATTTTAATCACCCAAAAGAAATAGCTGAAAAGGTTTGGGGTGTACGACAAATGATTGAAGATGGTTGTTTTGTATTTGATGACATAAATTTAAAATATGTTGTTTTAGCAAAAGAAGAACCAGTATTTAGGCACGAAACACATAACGGAATTAATTATGCTGTGTTTGAAAGCAAAATGAATAAAGATTATTAACCACTAAAACCAACACCAATGATAAACGGATTTTACAACGAAACCCACGAACTAAACGAATACGAACAAAATATATTATTACCAGTTATTGTAAAAGGTTTAAGCACCAAAATAGGTGAAAGCAAGGCAGTAACAAATAAACACATAATTGAGCACCTTAAATTAAGGGGTTACCAAAAATTAACACCGGCAAGGGTTAGAAAAATAATTAATAACATACGTGTAAACGGTATAATAAAAAACCTGGTAGCCAGTTCCAAAGGTTATTGGGTAGAACCAAATATTAAAAGAAGGAAACTATATTCTGACAGTATCATACAACGTGCCGAAGCTATGTTGGCAATATTAAAACACATAGAAATTTAAAAACATAACAGATGAAAAAAAAAGAAACATATTATTTTAGCCATGATTACAGCACAACCAATGACCCAAAAATACAAGCACTACTCGGAAAATATGGTGCTACTGGTTACGGTATTTATTGGAGAATTGTTGAAATGTTACACGAAGACCAGGAACACCAGGTACATTTAAAACCGTATGTATATGAAGCAATAAGTAGCACATTAAAAGAGGAAACAAAACTGGTTAAAGATATTATTAAATACTGTGTTGAGGTTTGTGAGTTATTTGTTTTAGCAGACAATTATATTTTTTCACAACGTGTTTTAAACAACATAGCAAAACGTGATAAAATAAAAGAAGCCAGGTCAATAGCCGGTAAAAGGTCAGCAGAGTTAAGAATGAAAACCCAGGAACAAAATGTAACAAATGTTGAACAAGAACCAACAAAGAAAAGTAAAGAAAAGGAAAGTAAAGTAAAATATACTATTGAATGGGACAGGTTGTTAAACTTTTTTAACGATGTGTTTAATAAAAACAATAGGGTATTTAACCAGGCTAACAAAACAAAATATTTAGCAAGGGTTAAAGAGGGTTACACATTAATGGATATAACCACAGCGATGAAACGTGGTTCAGCAGACCAATTTCATAAAGACAATAATTACAAATTTTGTACATTAGAATATTTTAGTCGCAGTACGACATTAGATAAATATGGTTACACAACAACAAAGGAAAAAAAGTATATACCAACAAAATAACATAACATGACAGAAAACCCATTTGACAAAGTTTTAGGGGTAGTATTAACCCAAAACAAAACAGAACAGTATTTAACATTAACCCAGTTGGAACAGGAATGGTTTACAAGTACGTTTCACAAAAGTATATTTGATGGAATGTTAGCCATTAAAGAACAAAACAACACAATAGATATTTTAACACTGACAACCTGGTTAAGAGAAAACAACCGGTTAGAAAAAGATACTATTTATAAAACCAGTTGTTTGACGAATGGTGTTGGTTTTACGGACACAATTAATGCCAGTGGTGTTATCAATGAGTGTTGGTATTCTTATTCTGTTAGGCAGTGTTTTTTAATGGTTACAAACGTAAACACTGAATTAACAAGACCACAACCACGAAGCAACTATATATTAGACCAGGTTTCGGCAGTTAAAGACCTTTTAACAGCACCAACAACACAAAAGACAGAAACTAACCTGGACAGTATAGAAAGCGTTTTAAACAAACACTATGAAGCAAAAAAAGGTGTGCCAATTGGTTTGGAGTTAGGTTGGGATAATTTAAAAGGTGATTTAATATTAGAAAAGGATGATGTTATGGTTGTTGGTGGTAGACCGGCAATGGGAAAAACAGCCTGGGCAATAAGTTTAATGAAAAACCTGTGTTTTGATAATAATAAAGTTGTTGTGTTTTACAGTTTAGAAATGGCAAAGGACAGAATAATACGTAGGTTGTTAAGTAATTTAACCGGTATTGACAGCAATAGCATAAAATATGGTAAATGTACAGACAGTGAAATAAACGTTTTAAACAGTTGCAAAGGTTTACCAGGTTGGGATAATTTACATATTGTAGACGGTAGCCAAACCTGTAAAGATATTGAAATGTTTTTAACCAGTGTTAAGGCAACACAAGAAGTAGACGTATTTTGTATAGATTATCTTCAAAAAATAATACCTGGAAAAGCAGTTAGTAGATACCATGAAGTAACTAAAATAAGCAACGACATAAAGCGTATTGTAATGTCTCACAGAATACCATGTATAGCATTAGCACAATTAAACAGGGACGTAGCCAGGACAGGTAATAGACCCAGTTTACCGGACTTAAAAGAAAGTGGAGAAATAGAACAAGATGCCAGTATTGTTACCTTTTTACACAGACCGGAATATTATGGTGATACAATGGACGACAATGGCAACGACTTGACTGGTTTGGGTGAGTTTATTATAGCCAAAAATAGAGATGGAACAATAGGTATAAAGGATATGAAAGTTGTTTTGGAAACAAGCGAATGGAATAGTTATGATAAATATTTTGATAACTTAGAGCCAAAACAACCAATTTATGAAGAACCGTTTTAAACCCATAAAGGACAAGAAATGTAAAAATTGTGGTGTAAACTTTACACCGTACAAAACAACACAGAAGGTCTGTTCCCCTAAATGTGCAATAGAGTACACTAATGCCAAAATTAAACAAGAAGCACAGAAACAAGCCAGGGCAGATAAAAAACGTTTTATACAGGATAATATGACGTTAAGTGAGTGGAAAAAGAAAGCACAAATTGTGTTTAATAAATACATACGGTCAAGGGATATTAATAAAGGTTGTGTCAGTTGTGGAACACCATTACAAAACAGAAAATATGATGCCGGACATTTTTATCCAACAACATACGAGGGGTTAAGGTTTAATGAAAATAATGTGCATGGACAATGTGTACCATGTAACAGGAATAAGCATGGTAATTTACACGAATATAGAAAACACATAACCAGTAGAATAACACAAGATGAATTAGACTGGTTAGACAACAACCGTTATATTAAATTAAAACTAACCAGGGAAGAATTAAAAGAGGTAATAGAAAAATATAAGAAGAAAATTAAACTATTAAATTAAATTTGTTATTACAATAAATTTATTTTATATTTACACTTTATTAACTAAATACATAACAAAATGGCAACACCAAAACGAACAACGTTTGAAACGTTAAACGAAATTAACGTTAACGACAAAACAGAAAAGAAAGGTAACTTAACCTATTTATCCTGGGCATGGGCATGGGCAGAGGTTAAAAAATTACACCCAACAGTAACACGTACAGTTTATGAAAATGAACATGGTTTTAACTACTTTACAGACGGAAAAACAGCATGGGTTAAAATAGGGGTTACAATAGACAACCTGGAACACATTGATTATTTACCTATAATGGACTTTAGAAACAAAAGTATTACAGTTGATAACGTAACCAGTTTTGACGTTAACAAAGCAATACAAAGAAGCACAACAAAGGCATTAGCATTACATGGTTTGGGACTATATATTTATGCCGGTGAAGATTTACCGGAGGGTTATGAAGCACCACAACCAAAAAAACCAACCTTAGACACTAAACGTTTAAACGGTGCTTTAAATAGTATTACAGAGGGTAATTACACCGAACAAAAGTTATACGATACTTTTGAGTTAACAGACGCACAACGTAAAAAAGTACAAAAATTTATGTTGGAATTGGAGGAAAACCATAACCAGGTAGAGGAAACTAAAAAAAAAGCATTAGCACCACAACATTAGATTTATTGGAACAAGAACCGACATTTAGTTACGAAGAAAACGAAGATATATTATGGAAAATTTAATTGTAAGGTGTAGTGAATTACACAGGTTAATGACTAAAAGCAGAACCAAAAGTAACCCACTTGGTGACACTTGTAAGACATACGTAATGGAAAAAGCAAAAGAAAACCATTACGGTATTAGACCAAATTTTAGTAATAAATACACAGAAAAAGGTTTAATGAATGAAAATAAAGGAATAGACCTGGTTAACATGGTTAGGTTTATGGACTTTAAGAAAAACAGTAAACGTTTAACAAACGATTATATTACTGGTGAATGTGATATAAATGGGGACGACAGAATTATAGATATAAAGTGTTCCTGGAGTTTTGACACTTTCCCATGTTTTAAAGAGGAAGCGTTTAAACAGGTTAAAAAAAGTGGTTACGATTGGCAAATGGTTGGCTATATGTGGTTGTACAATAAACAGAAAGCAGAAGTAATTTATTGCTTAACCAGTACACCGGTTGAATTATTAGGTTACAATGACGAACCATTATTACACAATGTAGACCATATAGACCCGGCAGACCGTTTAACAAGTGTAACCGTAGAACGTAACCTGGAATTAGAAGAACAAATAATAGAGAAATACGAAATGGCTAACACGTATTATAAAGAATGTTTAGCCGAATTAAATAACAAACATAAAAAACAAGAAGCATGGATTTAAAAGGAACAATTATTGTAATTAACGCAAAACACCAGGTGAGTGATAAATTTGCTAAAAGGGAGTTTGTAATAGAGACCACAGAGGACAAATACCCACAAAAGGTATTATTCCAGTGTACACAAGACAGGTGCGAATTATTGGATAGTGTTGCTATTGGTGAAACAGTAACCGTAGCATTTAATGTACGTGGTAGAGATTGGATAAACCCACAAGGTGAAACAAAGTATTTTAACAGTTTAGAGTGTTGGAAAATAATAAACGAAAGTGCTAACGACTTTAAACCACAAAATGGAACATTTACAAACCAGGGCAAACCGGTTGCCGATATGTTGGCAGAAGATGACGGTTTACCGTTTTAAACAACCAGTATGAAACCAATAGAAAAACCACAGTTAAAATACCTTATAAGAGATTGTAAGACTATTATTAACGACCATATTATAGAACACGAAATGTCTGTACATGGTTTTGCTAAATTGTGTGGTGTACACCCTAACCAGTTATATCTATTTCTTAACGGTGACAGGGGTTTAAACCTAACCACAATGGAAAAAATCGGGAAAATATTAACCGATAAATTATAATTAAACAGGGGAAAATTAAAAAATTCCCCTTTTTTTTTGCTTACCCTATTGTAACTACAAATTAAATTTATATATTTGTAAGGTATTAAGGGAACAAAACACTTTCCAACTTGACACAGTTTAAGTTTAACAACGAAAGGGCAATAGAAACAAAAAATGTATTTTCCTTAATACTTTTAAAATTATTAATTAAAAACATAACACAAATGGAACAAGTACAACAAGCACAATTAGAACAGAGAATTAAGTATTTAGCAGACCTGGTTGGTGTAAGACGTTTTAACAGGATATTAAAGGCATTAGACTATAATAAGACAGTTTACCAAAATATAATGAGGTATATGCGTTTAAATAACGATTGTTTTGAAATGACAAAATTTTATGAGCGTATTACAAACAAAGGTTATAACCGTTATTCTGATAAAGCAATACAATACTATTATTTAGATTTATTAGAGGTTATTAACCAGTGTAAAGAATTTGAGCAACAAAACAATGAAAAGACACAGTAAACGTAGCACAATAGCATTAACACTTAGTGTTATTAGTTTAATTATAAACTGTTTATTATTTATATTAATTTTAAAAACATAACAAAATGAGAAGTTACCCAATTTGGAACAAAGTAGAAGCGTGTATTTATAAGTCCGACAAAAGTTACGGAGCTAAAGACACCAGTAGCAATACAATTTACGTAGGAACCAGTGCTAACAATAGCCATGAATTAGCAACCGTAACCACAACCAGGAGGGTTGAAGGTGATACAACGGTGTTTAGACTGGGTGTAGACGGTAAAGTGATTAAGAAAATAGTAATGTGTAATAAAACAAAAGAAATTTTAGAAGATGCCACAGTTTAACGAAATGATAGAATACTTAACACAGCAAGATAATTGCAGTGTACATGGACAGGGTTTCCAGGTTAAAAACCTACACAACACCATTAACAAATATAAAAGTATGATTGAGCACCATAAACCGGAGGTTAGAAATAGGAGTGTTTATTGTATAAGTTTAAAAGGTAGTTTAGAACGTATTTATAACGCATATTTAGACGGTAAAATAGACACAGTTGACAAAGTGGTTGTGAAACCATTTGCGACAAAAATTGTATAATAAATAAAATATTTAATTATATTTGACTGTTATGTTGACTATTAAGGACGGTGAAAATAGATTTTCTGACTTGTAACCATAAATTAACCGTCCTTATAGTTTTTTTTTAAACAGCACCAAAATGAGCAAAAATGAGTGAGGAAAGTACACCACAACAAAACGATAAATTTAATTTAGTACATAAAGCAATGGCAATTTTTGTCCTTGCTTTTTTATTATTTACCTGGTTATGCGATAGGTTGGTACACGTATTGTTATGGCATAAAACACACGAAAAATTTAGCGTATGGACAAGGGGCAAAGAAACAAGAAAACTTGCCTTTGCTCGTATAACAATATTTGCAATTCCAATTATAATTTATAAACTAATTTTCTAATGAATAAGGTACTTAAAAAGGTTAGCACAACGACTGTAAACATTAACGAAATACAATTAAACCAGGATAACCCCCGTTTAATTCGGGAGGATAGTTTTAATAAACTGGTAAACAGTATTAAACAATTTCCCCAAATGTTAGACATTAGACCAATAGTGGTAAATAAAGACATGATTATACTGGGTGGAAACATGAGGTATAAAGCGTGTGTAGAAGCCGGAATGACCGAAATACCGGTTGTAATTGCTGACAACTTAACCAAAGAACAGGAAAAGGAGTTTTTAGTTAAGGATAATGTTAGTGGTGGTGAATGGGACTGGGACATATTGGCTAATGAATGGGACAACCAGGAATTAATTGACTGGGGTGTTGACGTTTGGTTACCGGATGAGGATATAAGTAATAATACTGATTACAGTATGCAAACAGTTGATGAAAAACTTGATAGGTTTTTAGACGCTAAAATTAAGAATATTACAATACCGTTTGAAAGTGAGGAATTTGATGATGTGGTAAATAAACTTGAAGCACTAATGGATAAATATGATTGTGCTGATTATAGGGAACTGGTGTATAAAATAATAGAGAATGAAAAGGTTTAATTTAACAAAATACAGTGATTGTAAAAAATTAATTAAGTCAACACCACTAAAAGAACACTATAATACAGTTATCAAAGAGGACACAATGTTTTTTTTAGATAATGAGTGCATTGGCATTTACGTAAATATAGATAAAAAGCTATTAAAATATGTGCGTGAATGTGTTAATGAAACTAAATATGTTGAAACATACAGGACAAACGCATTACCAACAAAGTCAAGTGTCTTTGGTGCTTTACCCAGGGTTGCATTAAGGAATGATTTTTGCCGGTTTAGCAACCAAACCATTGAAGAAAAATTAAACTTTAATAAACTATTTACGTTTCAAAATACACTTTGTGACATATATAAAAAGCATTTACCTGACTTATATAATTTTGATTTAAATAAGTCCAGGGAGATGGTTGACAATGATTACAGGTTGGTTGATACACCATACACGACAGCTAACATAAATGTCAACCATGCTATTAAATACCATACTGATTCCGGTAATATTAAGGGCAGTTTTAGCAATGTATTAATATTAAAGCAACACTGTACAGGTGGTGAACTTGTTTTACCGGAATATAAAATAGCATTAGAGCAGTCTGACGGTGCTCTATGTATTTTTAGGGGGCAAGAGGAAATACATGGGGTGATGCCTATTAAACCATATAAAAAAGACTTTTACAGGGCGAGTATCGTATATTATACTATGGCTCAATTAAAACACTGTTACCCATATAAAAAAGAAGTGTCAAGGCTAAACATAAAAAAAAGGGAAAGGGCAGTAAAAAGGGCAAATAACGTTAAACCAAAATAATAAAAATAACCATGGCAAAACCGACTAAAACCGACACACTAAAAAAAGCAATGATTGTAGCATTAGAAAAAGCACTGGGGATTGTTACAACAGCTTGTAAGCAAGTTGGTATCCACCGTTCTACTCATTATGAATGGTATAATACAGACGACCAGTATAAAGCACAGGTGGACAGTGTTGCTGATGTTACATTAGATTTTGCTGAAAGCCAGTTACATAAACAGATAAACGGTGGTAACACCAGTGCGACAATTTTTTACCTAAAAACCAAAGGGAAAAAACGTGGTTATATTGAAAAACAAGAGGTTGAAATAATTAAAGATGATGTAGATTTAACCGGGTTTACTGAGGACGAAATACGTAAATTTATAAGTGATTTAGACGAACCAGGTAATGAATGAAAACACAACACAAAATAAAACACCTGTTATATTATGAACTGGTGCGTAGAAATTTTTGGGAGTTTTGTTTGTA